>Ga0307507_10001289_pt1 | contig 56237 bp, 16 predicted proteins | sample 7_EM_MG_FD_207223 | JGI IMG/M metagenome (GOLD analysis project Ga0307507, IMG submission 207223) | Populus trichocarpa ectomycorrhiza microbial communities from riparian zone in the Pacific Northwest, United States - 7_EM | ecosystem: Host-associated > Plants > Roots > Unclassified | place... | reverse complement strand
AACACCCTAGGAAGTATAATTTAAGAATAAAACCTAACTACGTTTTTATAGGGTTAAAAGGGAGTAGTTAATTTAAGATAATAAACCTATATACCTAAGCAATTAAGCTATTTGGAGATGCTAAAGTAAACAAGTATAGGTTCCCTTATAGAGCACCTTAGGTACAAGCTATAAGATATAGTAACTAAGTGGGCCGCTTAGATTAAGTGGGAAGCCTAGGTTAAGATTAAGCGGGATGCTTAAATTATGCTATAAGTTAAGCCACAAACTAACCTATACTTTCCCCTACTACCTTAAATGCGCCGACAGAGACTCTAGTTGCGAGAACTATAAGTAGGCTAAATAGTAATCAAGTGGGCCACTCTAAACAAGTAGGAAGCCTAGGTTAAGACCAAGTAGGCCACTCTGATTAAGTAGGAAGCCCAGGTTAAGATTAAATAGAACGCTTAAATTAAGGTAATGCTAAGGGTGGGACGCCTATATAAAGCATATTAATATGTATTCCTTATGCGCAGAGAATAAGGTCTAGAAGGTTACCAAATATAAGGGTTTTTAACAATATAGTGGTTTAATTAGTAATAGCTATAAAAGCTATTCACCTAGAAGCTGAGAACACTACCTCTATAGAAGCACCTATAGCACCTTTTAACGCTATTAAGTTAGATTAGGCCTTAAGGGAGAATACTCCTAGCTAAATAAAAGCTATCTTTAAAGAATTTCTCTTACTTAAGAGGATGCACACCTATACTATTATAAGGGGGAGAGTACTAGAAGGAAGGTTATTACTTCTAAGCAAGCTAGTTCTAAAGCACAAGTATAATGCTAAGGGAGAAGTAATTCGCAAGAAGGCAAGACTATACATTTAGGGAGACAAGCAGACCCCCAATATTAATTATTTTAAGATATTTGCATCTATTATATAATATAACACCTTTAGGTTCCTAATGGCAAAGGTAGCAGCTAAGGACCTTAAGCTCGACTATATTAACGTTGAAACTGCATTCTTAAACCCGCCGTTATAAGAATAGATTTATATGCAGATTCCTAACCTATTAAGAGACTTCGAACCTAAGCTTAAGGGCGTAAAAGACGTCTACTTAAAGCTAAATAAGTTACTTTATGGCCTAAAGCAGGCACCAAGAGAATGGTTTTAGATAGTTAAGAAGTTCTTTAAGAGTATAGGTTTAAAAGTAGCTAATACTAACCCCAATTTCTTTATAGGAAATGAAGTATATATCTTGCTATTTATTAATAATATGCTGATTGTAGAAAAGTGCTGATACCTTAATATTATAAAGACAAGAATTTTAAGAGAATGGAGATGCAAAGACCTAGGTCCTATAGAAGTATTCATAGGCTTCTAAATTAAGTAAGATTGTATAAACCGAACCCTTAAGCTATATTAGACGATGTACACTAAGAAGCTACTTAAACGGCTAAAAATAGATAACTGCAATCCGGCTAAGCTACTAATACTAGTAGGTACTGTCTTAAAGCCTAATATTAAAAGCCTCCTTAAGTATAACAATGCGATAGTCTACTAATAGATTATTAGCTCTATAATCTACCTCTTAAACTGCATACATCCTAATACTAGCTATGCTGTCAGTTAGCTAGCTAGGTTTATAGCAGCACTAGAAAAATTACACTACCGCTTAAGTAAGCAGCTACTATAATATCTAAACGGCACTCTTAAAACAGGAATTACCTACTTAAATTAAGAGATTTACCTACCCTTATGCAAGCTTATGTTACCTACTAGCTATAGTATCTTTACTAATGCTATATAGGGAACAGAACACGATCGGATATTATTCTAAGGCATAGCAGTTATATGCTATAGGGGAGCGGTGATCTGGACGGCTTAAAGATAGAAGTTAACGGCATTAAGCTTAATAGAAGTAGAGATTATGGCGGTATTAGAAGGAGCAAGGTTAGTAGTATAGCTTAAGAAGCTGATAAGAGATCTAAAAGAGAGAGATAATAACAACCCTTTTATCCCTACGCTCTACTATGACAATAAGGGTATAGTTAACCTTTTGTATAATATAAAACACCACTAGAAAGCTAAGTATATTAAGATTTAATACCTCTTTATACGGAATAATATAGTTTAGAAAGATTGACTTAAGGTAGTATATATACTAGGTAAAGATTAACCTGGAGATATACTTATAAAATAGCTACCAATTAACCAATTTACGAAGCACTGTGTAATGCTAGGAATCGGTAACTAATGGAGATAGTAATGGACGGAGACGGAGCAAGTAATGGAGGTTTTTCGCCTACTATAGGTTTTCCCTCTATACGTAGGCCAAATGGCACTTATAAGGTATTTGGGAATAGCTTTATAATTGCCTATTTGGGATAGACGAGGAGAGCGTCGTCAGCATGGGGGAGTGTCAGAATTAAGCAAGAGATGCTGACTAAGCTCTAGACACGTCGCAAGAGCGAGCTCTGCATGTCAATCTAGATAGACATTAACCGCATCTACTGCATCACGAATCAATTAATATTCATCGTCTGCGTCATCTCTATCATCAATTAGACCCTCAAGACTGCTCCGCTGTAACCTTATGACCTTGTAATTCCAACAAGCTAGGATGCCTGCAGCATGCTAACCCAAGCAGAAGCGCCCAAAGCGCCCAATACAAAAAGTGCCAAATGCTACACGAAGGGATATTGCAAAGATTTACTAAACCTACTTTAACGCTTGCGAGATTTAACGTCTTCTTTAGCTAGGTAATTCACTTAATCTAAATATAATTAAGCCCTGTTAGGGCTACCTAAAACGGATTACTATAAAAAGAGGCCCACTTACCTCCCACGTAGCTGCGGAGAAGGCTTGGCTTGGAGCTTGGTAAGATCTTAAGTAGTAGCGAATTTAGTAGTAGATTAAGAGGATCCCTTACTATATTAAGAAGATTATAGAACTTAAAGGAGGTAATAATTACAGAGAGGGAGTAAATAAAAAGTAGTAAAGCTGGAAGCAGCTCCATAAGGAAGCCAATTATAAGCTCTCTATAATTGTTAAGGTGCCTAAAATGGGCTACAAGATATTGCGTAATCACTATAGTCTACCTAACACCTATCTATAATTCTTCCTACCTGCGTAGAGCCGTAAGGAAATTAAGGAGATCACTAAGAAAGAGTGGCAAAAATTAGCTAATTTAGTTGTTCTAAATTGACGTTAAGACACTTATATTACGGACGCTTTAAGTACAATACTATAACTACTTGGAGAAGAGTTAGAGGAAGCTAGTTGGTTAATAAGGGCACGGTCTAAGATGGAACTAGTAGAGCCATAGAACGAGGAATAGTAAGTAAGGTTACGTGATATAATCTATATAATCTATATAATCTATAATAAAGTAGATAGAGCAGACAGAGTAGATAGAGTAATAACTTTCTTAGGAGTATGGATGTGTATTTAAAGGACTATAGTTCCTACCTAGATAGTTCCTTTCCTTATAGTAAATCTTAAAATATAATTAGAGTTAATCTATTAGGTAACCACTCTACCAGTTATTATTATACTTGTTATATTATTGACTTCCTATTTACCTATATACCTAGCCCATTAGTAAGTCTACTATAGTATTTTCCACAAGGCTTTATTACATATTTACTACCTAGTTATGGTATTAATAAAGTTAAATAATATGCTACTAAAAGCACTAATTATAATACTATCTACGGCAGCTATAACCTTAGGGTTAGGAGGAGATACCAGTATAAGAGATACTGATTTGCAGCTAGTTATAGTAGGTTAGTTACAAGAAATAGTTAATCAATTAATAGACAATAATTAAATACTTAAAGATAGAATAAATGGAATTGGAGCAGCTAAGGTTAAGTTACCCTTAATTAAACAATTCTTAGGAGAGAAGTTAAAACTTAAGGGGTTTCTTACGCAAATGCACTTTAAGGTTATATAAGAGGGGGCAAAGTTAGCAACACCTATAGACTAAGTAGCATATATAGGACTGTTCTTAACAGGAAGAGCACTTAAGTGGTTTAAACTTTACCTTACTAAAATCTAGATAAATGGAATAATAACTACTAATTAGGAAGTACGGTTTGTATTTATTAATTAGAATAGGTTTATAGAGAGGCTTACGTAGATATTTAAAGACCTAAAAGCAATAACTATAGTAAAGAGAAAGCTTCAGAACCTAGTACAACGCACTTTATTAATTAAGTATATAATATAGTTTTAAATACTTATAATATAGGTTAAATAGAATAATAAGGCGCTTATAGTATAGTATAAGCAGGGACTTAAGGCTAAAGTTTAGGACGTAATTATCCTAATAGAAAATATGGAAACTCTAAGGGAGTTAATTAACTAGTTAATAAAGATTAATAATAGGATCTACTAAAGGGAATAAGCTAAGAAAGGGCAAGATAGAGTTCTATAGTTATATAAGGCGTAGAGTATATATTAATAGACGCAGAGTTAAAAACTATAGAATGGTAGACTAGAGCTAATAGACCTAAGCGGTATTAAAGAATTTAAAAGATAGAATAAGAAACTATAGAAACCTAGGGGTTAAGGATTAAGTAATTATAGGACTAAGGAGCAGAGGCTAAATTAGGGATCTTAGTAGTAGAAGATATTTAGGCAGACTCTATAGTAAGAAGAATAGTTTAAAAAGGGAGCTTATATAAATTATAGAAAACAGTGTTATTTTGCTAGAGACTATAGAGGTAGTTAGGGTAACTATATAGTTAAGGGCACTAGGTTGTTGGAATATAATAGTGCGGATATAGGAGTATTGCGTAGGACCAAGAAATATTTAATTAAGCACTTTGTGTTTTATTATAATAACGCATACTAAATTTATAAGAACGCTAAGTATAGCGTAAGCTATTAACTATAGGAGCTAGAGTTAAAGGGACTTAAAGGAACTATAGAGTTAGACAAGGAATAAGATCGACTCTATAAACTAGATTAAGATGTTATAGTAATATACGGATAAAGATTAGCAGAAATAACAATGGAGTTAGAGTACTTATTAATTAATAGTAATAAGGAAGAAAAGGAGGCTAACTAGGGGCACCCTAACCTTAATAACGCAATAGAAATAGAGACTAAGACTACTATAAAGCGCGGTTTAGTAATAGGCATTATAACACTATTAGACATAGTGTCCATCGCTTTATAAGACGGAAGGAGTAATATTTAAAGAAGATTAAGCAAGCAGACAACTACTAATGCTAGCTTACTGCTTAGTAAAGGTAAAAGGCTAAAGGCTTAAGACTCTTAAGATAAGATAAGAGACGCTTAAGATTCTTAAAGTAAAATAAGACATAACGTGGTTTATCAGCTCGTCGCGTATATTGGCTCGTCGCGCATTCCAAAACCCACCAAAATCGCGATTTTTTAACCCTTATCAAATCAACCAATTCTTAATAAAAATTAATGCAAATTTAATAGCGGCCTATTAATGTAATAGCTAGCTTATATAGGAAGTACTGGGAATCTTACGTAAGCGGAGGTAGGTTAGATAGGAAAAGTGGGGCAATTTTACCCTACTTTTCCTATCTAACCTACTTCCGCTTACGTAAGATTCCCAGTACTTCCTATATAAGCTAGTTATTACATTGATAGGCCGCTATTAAATTTGCATTAATTTTTATTAGGAATTGGTTAATTTGATAAGGGTCAAAAAATCGCGATTTTGGTGGGTTTTGGAATGCGCAACGAGCCGATATACGCGACGAGCTAATGAACCACGTTATCTAAGAACCCATAATGGATGACAACTAATAAAAAAGGGCAGTAGCTTAGTTTAAAGATAAATAAATAAGTACGGGACGATAATTCCTAGGGAACTAAGATTTTAAAAAATAAATAAAGTCCATAGCAGTTCTAGGTAAACGCAGTATTTAGCCTAAAGGTTAAAAAGTTAATACAGCAATCTAGAAGTATAACGACTTTAAAGATCCTTTTAGAAAATGAAAACCAAAGGAAAGTATAGATAAGTTTAGGTAATAAATTATTATGTAGTAAGAACAAAAGCTAGACTAGAGATTAGCTATATTAAGATATACTAAGAATAGAGTACTAGTATAGAAAGTTATAAATAGGCTGAGGGTAGAAACGCTAAAAGCTAAGTAGTTAGATAAACTAGAATAAGAAGAGGATCTAGGGATTCTAACCAGATTTGTAGAATAATACACTAAAGGTTGTAATAAGGTAGTAATAAAGAAATACTTCCTTATAGACAGATTATATACACTTATTAAGTTATACCAAAAGTGGTACTAGCGAAGAGGAAATAATAAGTGGGAAGATTTCTATATATGGCTGGATAAAAAAGTTATACCAGACTAAGCAATATCTAAGAAATAGATAAGCTATATAAAAGGGGCGTTAGTAATAATATTAAAGAACCTAAAAGAACAGGCTATAGACTAAAGAGAGATAATATAGATATTAGTACTAGCAAATAATATAGTAACGTTTAGGTTAATATAGGAAAGGTTTAAACTTAAGGACGAAAATAAGCTAAGAGTTAACCTAAAGCACTTAGCATATTATACGTTGGTATAGATTGCATATATGGATAATATGGATAATATATATAGAGTACTTAAAGACAAACATTGTAAGTATCTAATAAGAATATACTAGATAATAGAAGAAAAGCGATATAGGGACGCTAAGTATATGTATAGTTGGCATCTAATAGAAGTTTAGAAGTTAGGCAACTTAATACTTTAACCTAAAAGATTCCTTATAGAAGAATGCCTAAAGAGATAATAGTAGTGGGAGTGCTTAAAAAAATATATCTATAGTATATTAAGAAAAAGAAACAAACTAAGTATTAGCCATAAAGGGACTAAGTACAGTTAAGATTAGATAGTTAATAGTTAGGAAAAGCGGAGGCCTATAGAACTAGAGGGAGCTAGTAATAGAGCTTTAGACCCTTAAAGGAATTATAGGACAACACCTAAATCTAAGAGTTAGTTAGCAAAATTAAAAGTTTAAAGTATTAGTAGATAGTAGAGCAATAAGAAACCATATATTACTAGTAGCAGTTAAAAGGATAGGGTTACCATATAGATAGAAAGAACACTTATACCTATTAATAACAATATTAGGAGATCTAATAGCCTATAAAGGAGGTATTATTAATCTTAAAATAGGACCTATTTAGTTAACCATTAAAAGGAGATAGGTTAAGATGTCTTTTAATATCCTACTGCTGGGAAAGAATAAGGCAATATTAGGAATGCCTTAGTTATAGGAGTATAATTTAAAGATTAATTAGGTTATAGGTTAGGTTAATATTAGGGATATATAACAATATAGAGTGCGATAAGCTACTAAGATGGTATAGTACTAGGTTGGAGCGATATACAAAGAGATAGAGCAAGGATTAAGTTATATACTAAAGAAATACTATAAGTACGGCAAAAGACTATAGAGCCTAGAAAGTAAAAAGTTATTAAAATATATAGTATAGGACCATAAAATAGAATTAGAACTAGGAATAAGTCTAAAGTTCTTTCTAATCTACAAGCTTACTAAAACCGAGTTAGTAGCGCTTAAAGAGTTTATCTAGGAAAACCTATAAAAGGGATATATTAGACCATGGCAGTTATTAGCAGGATATTTAGTATTGTTTATCCTTAAAAAAAATGGAAAACTTAGAATGTGTATTAACTATAGATAGTTAAACAGCATTATAAGAAAGGATAGGTATCCTTTATCCTTAATTAGTAAAATCTAAGATAGGATAGGTAATGCGCAAATCTTTATAAAGATAGATCTAAGGTAGGCGTACCATCAGATTAGAATTAAGGAAGGTAATAAATAGAAGGCAGCCTTTAGGTTAAAGGAAGGACTATATAAACTACTAGTAATGCAGTTTAGGCTTATAAATGCACTGTCACGGGACTGCCCGCGACACGCGCTACGCTAAACGCGTGGCTTTCCTTTCCTTGTTTGATATCGCTTGGCAAATAGTTTATCCGCCCCGATTGCCCCTATATAGATTCGCCCGCAGCTGTATTCTTGTTAAGCTCTCCAGCAATCCTCTTAAGTCTCCACAACAGCCGTATATAGCTATTAATTCTATAAATCTAATGCTTGTTTATCTAGCGTTCGTATGTAATATATCGTTATCATGACATGCACTAATAATGTTTTAAAAGAGAATTAATAGTATATTAGGAGAATACCTTAATAAGTTTATTATGGTATACCTTAACAATATTATTATCTACTTAATAAGTAAGGAGGAATATGGAAAATATGTTAAATAGGTCTTAAAGAGACTATAGGAGGAAAAGATGCTAGTAGCAATTAAGAAATGTAAGTTCTTTACTAGGAAGACTAATTTTATTGGATTTATTATTAAACTAGGTAAGATTAGCGTAGACCTAAAAAAAAGTAAAATCTATAGTAAGTTAGCAAGAGCTAGAGAACGTTACACAGTTAAGATTATTCCTAGGGTTTTGTAACTACTATAGGAGGTTTATAGCATAATAGTTAAAGAATATTAAGCCGTTTATAAGACTTATAAAAAAGGAGGAACTATAGAAGTGGGGTAGTAAGCAGAAGAAACTGTTTAGAGAACTTAAGGAGTTATTTACCTAGGATCTAATCCTTAAGATATACTAACTAAAGTTAGACATAGTTATGGAAACAAATACATTAGACTTTATACTAGGAGCATGCCTACTATAGAAGTATCTAGATAGATGGCATCTAGTAGTATACTATAGTTAAAAAATAATACCACCAGAACTAAACTACAATATCTATAATAAGGAGTTATTAGATATAGTTACAGCGCTTAAAGAATAGAGAGCATTCTTGCAAGGCATAAAGAAACTATTTATAGTTAAGATAGATTATAAGAACATAATAGGGTTCCTAATAACAAAAGAACTCAATTATAGATAAGTTAGATAGGCGGAAATGCTTATAGAATATTATTTTGAAATTTAGTATATTAAGGGAACTAAAAATACAGGGGTAAACGCACTTAGTAGAAAGGTAGAACTATAGAACAATAAAAAACCATTAGGCGCTATATTAAGAAAAGACAAAGACGGATTAATTAGGTATAATTATCCAAAACTAGTGGCTATAATAGAAGGACTAAAATAAGTTTATAAGACGCTAGAGAGTAAATGATTATAAAGGACCTAGGAAGTATAGAAAGAAAATTTAGAGTACGAGAACTATATTAATAGAGAAGTGATATATATTCCAAAGTTAATAGCAAAAGAGTTTATTAAAGAATTCCATAAGGGAATAACTTAAGGATATAACGGAGCTATAGGCTTAGTGTTAAGGCTTTAAGAGGAATATATTATTAATAGAATCTAGAGATTAATAAGACAAACTACTAAGGAATATCTAGATTGCTAAAAGAATAAACTAATAAGGCATAAGCTATATAAAGGGCTATAACCTATTAAAACACTAGAAAGACTATAGGAGGTTATATTATAGGACTTTATTATAAAGTTACTAAAGTTAAAGGACCCTATTACCGGATAGGATTATAATATAATCCTTATAATAGTAGATAAGTTAACTAAGTAAGGCTACTTTATAGCGTGTATAGAAGAAATCTTAGTAGAAGATATAGCTAGAATCTATATTAAAGAAGTGTTTATAAGGTATAGGGCACTAATAAAGATTATATTAGATAGAGATCCAAGATTTATAGCAGTATTTTAGGAAGTATTTTTAGCCAAATAGGGAGTTTAAGCGGTAATGTTAATAGTATATTACCTATAGACAGACGGTTAAATAGAGAGACTAAACTAAATATTGGAATAGTATTTAAGGCATTATATTAATTACGCATAAAATAATTAGGTATTATTACTACTAGTTATATAGTTTATGTATAATGCAACACTATAAAAAGGGATAGGTATATTACCTTTTAAGGCGAATTATAGGTATAAGTTAAGAATATTATTATTACTATAATAAGTAAAGAAAATAAGTAGTATAGCTAAAGAATAGAGAACTTAATAAATCTTTATGCACACCTTAAGGAAACAGCTAAACTAGTATAAGAAAGAATAAAAAGGTACTATAATGCTAAGAGATCTAAGGGACCAGATCTTAAAGAGGGAGATAAAGTATAGCTACTATATAAAATTTTTAAGAATTAATGACTAAGTAAAAAGTTAGACTATGTTAAGTTAGGACTATTTATGGTTAAAGTAAAGATCTTAGAAGTTATATATAGACTTAACTTACTAAAGAAAATTAAGATCTACTCTATATAGTATACTGCAATACTAAAACCAGCATATAGGAATATTAAGCCACTAGTTTATAAGGCGGACATATATAGAGAATAAGAGGAAGATAAATAGGAGGTTTAAAAGATTATGTAACGTGGCCCGCCTCCACGTCGCCATACGGCTAAAAAGACTGAGAGTGCTTGCGAACTTGTCGCAAGCGCGGCGGGACCTAATATATATACTCTTACAATTGCTCTCCTCTGAGGCGCTCGTCCTCAAGCGCTCGCAGGGATTCCTCTGTGCGCCATTTGGGCCTCCACAGGGATCAAACGCCAAGAGTATCACCATATTAGTTAGTCCCCAGTAACGTAAGCGATCGGAATCTTCACCGACGCCTCATCGCACGGATGCGCGTTAGACTGTACCAGAGCGAGGCGCAACCGTCGTGAGTCGAACCCACGACCCAACCAGTCGACGGACCTACAGCTGGCTCCAGTAAGTTCGCAAGCACAATTGTAACGTGGCCCGCCTCCACGTCGCCATACGGCCAAAAAGACTGAGAGTGCTTGCGAACTTGTCGCAAGCGCGGCGAGACCTAATATATATACTCTTACAGATTATTAGTTATAAGGATGTTAATAATAAAATATAGTATAAGGTTAAGTGGATAGGCTATGATAAGACTACCTAAAAACTATTAAATAATTTAAGAAATGCTATAAGAAAGGTATAAGAGTATTAAAAGAGAATAGGTTAGGCAGTATTAATAAAGAAGGATTACTAAAGAATAAGTTACTTAAGGAGGACCTAAGAGGAGCACCTACTAAGGTATTTAGAGTTATTTCCCTCTTTATTAAAAGAGAATCCGTTTTTTTGTTACTAAGTTCCAATAAACCTTATTTTACAAGTTTTTACTTTTTAGAACGCACCTTTTTATAGACCTTCTTAAGATAGATTAACTAAGCGGATGTAGCTAGATAAGAGTCTAGAGCATATTATTAAGTATTACCAGCCTCTTATTTAGCGTTATAAAAATAATAAAGTTTAGCCAGTGCTATTAACAGTTTGTTATTAAGCTTTACGGCAGTAAATTAAACCTAAAACCCTAGTAGTAATTAATAAGGGTACTTAAAGGCCATTAAGAGTAATAGGACGCGTATAATTAGTGTTAAAAACTAAGCAAATATCACAGGACAATTAAATATTTGCTTTAGTGCACTCTAAATAAGAAAAGGGGTACTAAAATAAAGGACTTACTAACGTAATATAAACTAACCCCTCTTTTATATAACAAGAATATTGTTAGATAATCTGTATTCTCTAAGGCGTGGGACATGTACACGAGTTATATGCACGGGGCATATGCATTATAAATCTCTTCAGAGCCCTAGGGGCCCTAGGTCAACTAAGAAAGATATCAATTAATGATTAAGTCAAGATCATTAATTATTCAACCTATTTTATTAATAAACCCCTCTATCTAAATTATCTAATAGTTATAAGCCTGGTCCGCCAACTTAAGAAGCTATTCAGCTATTACTCAATTGTTTAAAGAAATTCTACCTTATTATTAGACTTTAACACCTCATCGTCAAGACGCAGACTCTGATAGAAATCCTACCTCAATTATCACAGGACGATTCTAACACGAGATTCCACGAGATTCCACGAGATTCCATGAGATTCCACGAGAAATCCTACCTTAATTGTTATAGGATGATCCTAATAACAAGGACGATCCTAACAACAAAATACCATCTTAATTCCTCACTTGCCTATTAGTCAAATGACTCTACCAACGTTGAGTTCGTCAACAACAATTATCCTCAATAAGCTAGAAGACTGGGAGTAATGGCTATAGCAACTCCAAGCCCTTATAGATTAGTAAATTTAGGCCTATATTAACCCAGCTATAAAAGCACCTTAAGAAGGTCTACTTAAAAAACCACCCTATTTAAAAGTTATAGACTTTAATAAGAATGCAACCTTATATGTATAGCTCTTAACAAATTAATAGAGAGTATATAAGAACAGTAGATAATACTATAACTAGGATATAAAGTACTTCCTAAAATAGGAAGAGTATCTATAATAGATACGCACCCAGATTACGTCTATAGTATTAATTTAGAAGAAGCTACTACTTAACCCTTCCATAACCGTTAAGGAATGGCTATCTTGGTTAAAGGAGAATATAGATATAACGGAACCTTGTAGCAAGAACTATGGTAGGCTCGTTAATGGGCTAGGTATGTAGGTATAAACAATAAGTCAACAACGTAATAACAACTGGTGGAGTGGTTGCCTAACAGATTAACTCCAATTGTATTCTAAGATTCACTATAAAGAGAGAACTATCTACGGTAGGGACTGAGGTCCTTTAAATACACAACCATATGCCTAAGAAATCCCTTCGCTATATAAGGTATGTAAGGTACATAAGGTACATAACAGACCTTATAGAGCCTACAGAGCTCACAGAGCTTATCACGTAACTTAGTTACCACTCCTCGTTACATAGTTCCACCGGCTCCATCCTAGACCATGCCTATATTAACTAACTAGCTTCCGCTAACTCCTCTCCTAGTAGTTATAACATTGTACTTAAGCTGTCCGTAATACCATCTCCCTCCTCTTTATCTTTGTCCTTAAAGATTCCTAATATCTCTAAGTCGTCTACTAGAGGTGTGATGTCCGTTTAACCAATCTGGTTGACATCTTTACTTATTATGCCTAAAGCTTCTTCTTCTTCTTCGTCCTAACGACGTGCCCGCACCGTTGCTGCTATACTGTCGCTTGGTAAAGTGATGTCTCCTTTGTGTTCTCGTTGTGCGAAAGAGGGGTTGCTTTGCGTTGCAATTGCGGCTCCTTTTGGTTGCCAACCTTCCTCCTGTTCTGAGTGTATAAAGTCAAACATTTGGTTATCCTATGACGTGCGCGTTATTTCTAACGCTAAGTGTGCGCGTCCTATGACTCTTAACAGTCTTTAAGTTCCCTAAGTAACTTATTGTAGGGTCTTATGTTTAATCTGCCGCTATAAAGCTTAACAGTGAACTTGCAAGTGCCCTTGACGAGGTACGCTGATCTTGGGAGGCGGAGCTAGAGGCTTTTACTGCTCAACAGTGTGCTCTTAATGCTCGTCTTTCCGCTTCCGCTTAGTTACTCTGTCTTGAGAAGGTTTATAAGAAGGTTTGTTCTAAGGAGTGGAAACTTGTTTAATAGGGTTTGGCTAAGCTAGGTAATGAGAGAGTAGTGTCTTTAGAGAAGGAAACAACTCTAAGTAACGTGGTAGTTGCTCCTCTTAGGTCCCCCTTAGTTAACTTGTCCTTTAGCAATCCTTTTTTAATGCTCCCTAACCTGCTTTCTTTTAATACTCCTGTACCTTTCCTATAGCGTTCTCTAGGTTGCTTAGTGGTTCCTAAGTAGTCTTACTATAGCCTATCTACTTTACTTTATACTATATTTTATTATCTACATCCTTATAACTAATAATCTTTAAAACTTACTATTTATCTTCTTCCTGTTCTTTATACGTGTCTACCTTATAAACTAGTAGCTTAATATTCCTATGTACTAGCTCTAGTATTGCAATATACTGTATAGGGTAGATCTTTATTTTGGCTAGTAGGTTTAACTTATACATAACCAATAAAATTCTTTATATAATTTTAAAAGGTCCTAGTCTAATATAGTCTAACTTCTTACTTAGTTATTAACTCTTAAAATTTTTGTATAGTAGCCATACTTTATCTTCCTCCTTAAGATCTGGTCCCTTAGATCTCTTAGTATTATAGTACCTTTTTATTTGTTCTTATACTAGTTTTGCTATTCCTTTAAGGTAATTATAAAGATTTATTAAAGTCTCTATTTTTTCTTTTACTGTGCTACTTGTCTTCTTTACTTAATATAGTGATAATAATGTTCTTAGCTTGTATCTGTAATTCGCCTTAAATAGTAATATCCCTATTCCTTCTTATAGTGTTATATTATATACAAACTGTATAACTAGTAATAATAATACCTAATTATTCTATGCGTAATTAATATAATATTTTAGATACTGCTCTAGTGTCTGGTTTAATCTTTCTATTTGTCTATCTATCTACGGATAATATACTATTAAGGTTACTGCGTAAACTCCTTATTCTGCCAGAAACACTTCCTAAAATGCTACTATAAATCTTAGATCTCTGTCTAATATAATTCTGTTTAGTACTCTGTGTTTTATAAATACTTTCTTAATATAGATTCTAGCGACATCCTCTACTAATATCTCTTCTATGCATACTATAAAGTATCCCTACTTTGTAAGCTTATCTACTATTACTAAGATTACATTATAATCTTATCCTGTAATAGGATCTTTTAACTTTAATAACTTAATAATAAAGTCCTATAATATAACTTCCTATAGTCTTTCTGGTATTTTAACAGGTTATAGCCCTCTATATGGCTTATGCCTTATTAGTTTATTTCTTTAGCAATCTAGATATTCTTTTATAACTTGTCTCGCTAGTTCCCAGATTCCTTAAATAATATACTCCTCTTAAAGTCTTAATACTAAGCCTATAGCTCCATTATATCCTTAAGTTAGTCCCCTATAGAATAACTTAATAAACTTTTTTGTAATAGCTCTTAGAACATAAGTTGCTTCTCTGTTCTTATACTAATCTAAGTCTAGATCCTTTGCCTATACCTCTTAGATCTTCTATATCTAATTACTCTCTAATAATTTATAGATCTGACTTTCTTTGGTCGCTGTAATCTTTAGGTAATTATACCTAATTAATCTATCTTAATCCTTTTGTAATAAAGCCCCTAATGGCTTCTTATTGTTTTATAGTTTGACCTTTTTACTTAGAGTGTCTGCTTGTGTATTATCTGTACCCTTAGTATACTAAATTTCAAAATGGTATTCTGTAAGTATTTCCACCTATCTAACCTATCTTTAGTTAAGTTCCTTTGTTGTTAGAAATCCTATAAGGTTCTTATAGTCCATCTTAACTATAAATGGTTTTTCTATACCTTGCAAGAATGCTCTCTATTCCCTTAATACTACAACTATACCTAATAACTCCTTATTATAGATGTTATAGTTTAGTTCTAGTAGTGTTATCTTTTAATTATAATACGCTACTAGATGCTATGCGTTTAAATGCTTTTATAGTAAACACGCTCCTAGTGCAAAGTCTAATGCATCTGTCTTAACAACCGTTTCTAACTTTAGTTAATAGATCTTAAGAATTGGTTCCTGGGTAAATAACTCCTTAAGTTCCTTAAACAACTTCTTTTACTCCATTCCCTATATAAATGGTTCCTCTTTCTTTGTTAATTGCGTAAATAGCTTAATACTTTTCAACCACTACGCTATAAACCTCCTATAGTAGTTGCAAAACCCTAGGAACAATCTTAACTGTGTAACATTCTTTAGTTCTTACTAACTAACTATAGCTTTAACTTTCTTTAAGTCCATGTTGATTTTTCCTAGTTTAATAATAAATCCTATAAAATTGGTCTTTCTTATAAAGAACTTGCATTTCTTAATTGCCACTAGCATCTATTCTTTTTATAGTCTCTTTAAGACCTATTTAACATGTTCTTTATATTCTTTCTTACTTTCTAAGTAGATAATAATATTGTTAAGGTATGCTATAATAAACTTATTAAGGTGTTCTCCTAACACACTATTAATTCACTTTTAGAATGTTGCTGGTGCGTTTATAAACCTGAATTATATAACTAATGGCTTATATAGTCCTTCCTTTGACCTAAAAGCTGCTTTTTATTTGTTACCTTCCTTAATTCTAATCTAATGGTACGCCTATCTTAGATCTATCTTTATAAAGATCTTTACGTTGCCTATCCTGTCTTGGATTTTGCTAATTAAGGGTAAAGGATACCTATCCTTTCTAGTAATGCTGTTTAATTGCCTGTAATCTATATACATCCTAAGTTTTCCGTTTTTCTTTAGGATGAACAGTACTGGATATCCTGCTAATAACTGCAATGGTCTAATATATCCCTTTTATAAGTTCTCCTAGACAAACTCCTTAAGCGCTACTAACTCTATTTTAGTAAGCTTATAGATTAGAAAGAACTTTAGACTCGTTCCCTCTTCTAATTCTATCTTATAGTTCCATACTATATGCTTTAACAGCTTTTTACTTTCTGGTAACTATAACTTTTTACTATACTTATGGTATCTCTTTGGTATATAACTTAAGCCTCGCTTAGTCTCTTTGTATATTGCTCTGACTTAGTACTATACTAACTTGGTTTACTATTACACTTTACACCGTTAAGTATCTCTAATATTAACCTAACCTATAACCTAATTAATCCTTAAATTGTATTCCTGTAACTAAGGCATTCCTAGTATTACCTTGTCTTTTCCTAATGGTAAGATATTAAAAGACATTCTAATTGGTCTCCCTTTAATAGTTAACTAAATAGGTCCCGTTTTAAGATTAATAATGCCTCCTCTATAGGCTATCTAATCTCCTAAAATTATTGTAAGTAGATATAAGTATTCCTTTTATCTATATGGTAACCCTATCCTTTCTACTACTACTGGTAATATGTGGTTCCTTATTACTCTACTATCTATTAATGCTTTAAACTACTAATCTTGCTATTTAACTCTTAAATTTAGGTATTGTCCTTAAATTCCTTTAAGGGTTTAAGGCTCTACCACTAGTTCCCTCTGGTCCCGTAGGCCTCCCCTTTTCCTAACTATTAGCTGCTAGATCCTGCTTATACTTGGTCCCACTTTAGCTAATACTTAGTTTATTTCTTTTCCTCTACGTGCTATAGACAAGTATTCTCTAGGTAGTCCCACTACTATTATCTATCTAGGCATTCTTCCGTAAGGAATCTTCCTAGTTAAAGTATTAGGTCCCCTTAACTCTGTACTTCTACTAGGTGCCATCTATATATATACTTGGCGTCCCTAAACCGCTTTTCCTTTAGTGCCTAATATATCCTTACTAGGTATTTCTAGTTCTTATCTTTTGGTGCTCTATATATATTATACGTGTTATCCATACAAGCTATCTACAATAGTGTATAATGCGCTGTATATTTTGGGTTAACTCTTAGCTTGTCTTTATCCTTAAGTTTAAACCTATACCTAGTTAACTTAACCACTGGTATCTCTGCTGCGGGTACTAAGATTTATTACTTACTTCTCCAGTCCCTAGATCCTTCCTCTAGGTTCCTTAATATTATAATTAATGCTCCTTTAATGTGACTTATGAATTTTTCTATAATAGGTTGGTCTTAAACTACCTTCTTATTTAGCCATATATAAAAGTCTTCCTATTTATTATTATGTTATTGCCTATACCACTTTCTATATAACCGGTTTAGTGTATATAGTTTGTCTATAAGAAAGTACCTTATTATCGCTATGTTGTGACATCCTTTAGTATATCTTTTTTTAAATCTAACTAAAATATCTAGATCCTCTTCTTGTTCTAGTTTGTCTAACCACTTTGCTCTAGGTGTCCCTACACTTAGCCTATTAGTGACTCTTTGTATAGGTGCTCTGTCCCTTATATAACCTGCTATAGACCTTTTATCTAGCTTTTGCTCTTGCTATACGATAATTCTTTGCCTAAACTTATCTATAGTTTCCTGTTTTCTATATCTTGCAGCTAGATCTTTAAAGTTATCTTGCTCCTTTATCCTGGTATTAACTTTTTAATCTTTAGGCTGAACACTGTATTTACCTGGAATTGCTATGGTCCTTATTTGTTTATTAAAATCTTAGCTTTCCACTGACGTTCTTATTCATTCTCTAAACTTATAGTTCTTAAACTTGCGTCCTATACTTATTCGTTTATTACTAAACTAAATCGCTGCCTTTTCCCATTGGTTTTCGTCCATTATGGGTTCTTAAGCTGTCCTTATTGCGTCTTATAAGTCTAGAGCCTTCGTTATCTCTTTATAAGAATCTTAGACCTATGGCCTTTTGCCTTTTATAAGTAGTAAGCTAGCACTAGTAGTTATTTGCTTACTTAATTGTCTCTAGATATTACTCCTTCCGTCTTATAAAGTGATGGAAATTGTATCTAATGGTGTTATAATACCCGTTACTAATCCGCGTTCTGTAGTGGTTTTAGTCTCTGCTTCTGTTGCGTTATTAAGGTTTAAGTGCTCCCAGTTAGCCTCCTTTTCTTCCTCATTGCTATTAATTAATAAGTACTCTAACTCTATTGTCATTGTTGCTAATCTTTATCTATATATTGCTTTAATATCTTAATCTAGCTTATAGAGTTAATCTTGTTCTTTATCTAACTTTCTAGTTCCTTTAAGTCCTCTTAACTCTAGCTCTTATAGCCAATAGCTTGCGCTATATTTAGCGTCTTTATAAATTTGGCATGCGTTGTTATAACAAAACGCGAAGTGTTTAATTAAACACTCCTTAGTCCCACGCAATACTCCTATATCCGCATTATTGTACTCTAACAACCTAGTGCCCTTTACCGCGTAGTTACTCTAACCACCTCTACAGTCTCTGGCAAAATGACCTTATTTTCTATAATTTATATAAGTTCCATCTTTAAACCATTTCTTTTATTATAGAGTCCGCCTAAACGTCTTCTACTACTAAGATCCCTAGTTTAGCCTTTACTCCTTGGTCCTGTGATTACTTAATCCTTAACCTTTAGGTTTCTATAGTTTCTTTATCTATCTCTTAGATTCTTTAGTACCACTTAGGTCTATTGGCTCTGCGTCATTCTATAGTTTTTGGCTCTATGTTTATTAATGCGTACTCTACGCCTTATACAACTATAAAACTCTATCTTACCCTTTCTTAGCTTATTCCCTTTAATAGATCCTATTATTAATCTTTATTAATTAATCTATTAAGTCTTATAGACTTTCTGCATCTTCCATTAGGATAATTATATCCTGGACTTTAGCCTTAAGTCCCTATTTATACTATACTATAAGCGCCTTATTATTCTACTTAACCTATATTGCGAGTGTTTGGAACTATATTATATACTTAATTGCTAAAGAACGTTATACTAAGTTTTAAAGCTTCCGTTCTGCTATAGTTAATACTTCTAGGTCTCTAAATATCTGTGTTAGTCTCTTTATAAACCCATTCCAACTAGTAAACATAAATTATATGTCTTGGTTAGTAGTTATTATACCGCTAACTTATATCTCTATAAGGTAAGGTTTAAACTATTCTAGTGCTCTTCCTATTAAGAACAATCCTGTATACGCCACTTAATCTATAAGTGTTGCCAACTTTGCTCCTTCTTATATAACCTTAAAGTGCATTTATATAAGGAATCCCTTAAGTTTTAACTTTTCTCCTAAGAATTGTTTAATTAACGGTAACTTAACTTTTACTGCGCTAATTCCATTAATGCGTTCCTTAAGTATCCTATTATTATCTAATAAGTGATTAACTATTTCCTGTAACTGACCTCTTATAATTAACTGAGAATCCGTATCTGCTATACTGGTGTCTCCCAATCCTAAGGTAGTTGCTGCCGTTGATAGCATTGCGACTGGTGCTTTAGGTGGCATATTGTTTAACTTCTCTTGTGTTTTAATACTGTAACCTTGGTAGTGAATATATAACAGAACCTTGTAGCAAGAACTACAGTAGGCTTGTTAATGGGCTGGGTATGTAGGTATAAACAATAAGTTAACAACGTAATAATAACTGGTGGAGTGGTTGCCCAACAGATTAACTCTAATTATATTCTGAGATTTACTACAAAGAGAGAACTATCTATGGTAGGGACTAAGGTCCTTTAAATACACAACCGTACGCCTAAGAAATCCCTTCGCTACGTAAGGTATGTAAGGTATGTAAGGTATATAATAGACCTTATAGAGCTTACAGAGCTCACAGAGCTTATTACGTGACTTAGTTACCACTCCTCGTTACATGGTTCCACCGGCTTTATCCTAGACCGTGCCTATATTAACCAACTAGCTTCCGCCAACTCCTCTTCTAGTAATCGTAATATTGTACTTAAGCTGTCTGTAATAATAGAACCTACCTTGTTATATATTAGGAAGAAGGTATAATATTAGTACGCGGAAGCCCTTAAGGGGTTTAAATGGTTATTAAAATTAAACTAGTAGCTGGACTAATGGGAATACGTAATAGCACTAGGAGAGAAGTATAAGATCCCTTAAATATTAGATGGAATCTAGCTTTAAGATTTAGTAGAAGTTATTTAACCGTTTAGCAACGCCTACTATGTAAAGTACACTACCAAGTTAAATAACCCTTAGAAGTTAAGATCTTCCAAATACCATAGAGTAGCAAAGAAGCTGTAAGAAGGACTTAGAAGACCCTTAAAGAAAGCCAATGCTACTATAAGAGGCAGTACCTTTAATGCAGACTTCGCAGAGCAAGCTACTGAGGATTACTCTAATACTACTAAAGGTTTACAAAGAGGAAAGGCCTTAGCACGTAATAGACGCTTAAAGAGAGCCGGGACACTAGTAGATAAAGAGACGTCCTATAAGAAGCTAACGCCTAAGTACTTAGTATGCGGAATATAAGGACACTCCCTACGGGACTATTAGTATTTATTTAAAGATAAGAGACCTATAGGAGTTATAATAGGAGATGCGCGTATTAATAGGGCACTAAAGAAGATAGAAAAAATAAGAATCTTACTAACTAAGTTACGAAGATTAAACTTAAAGAATAAGAAGACGAGGCCTAATAACAATAGGACAAAAGCTAGGAAGTTAAGATTAAGGGAGAAGCTAATGTAATATTTTTAGAATTGTATCGCACTGGCTAAACCCATCCACTAAAGCTATTAACTATTCTTGACTTAGGAACCACTCTCTATATCTTTAATAACCTCTCTTGTTTTTACAATTTTAGGAAAGCTTTAAGATATAAATATGTTACCGCTGGCAGCTCAGAAGTGCCTATACTAGGCTACGGCAATATTACTGTCTAAGTTATAAAACCAGATAAGAGTAAGGGAACCCTACGTCTTAAGGATGTTGCCTTTTATACGGACTTTAATATAAATCTAGTGTCGTTCCGTCTGCTTTAAAAATAAGGGTTCTACTAGGATAATAAAGGAGATAACAATCTTCTAGTTTGAAAGAATAATACGATCCTATATTAAATGGAAGAACATTATAGATAACAGACTATTAAATATGTCCAACTAGGAAGTCTATTAGCGTTTAATATAAGCTGACTGCTACGCCGCTAACGGAAGCGCAGAGTATTGTTAAGAGACGCTCGTCCAGACTTAAAAGGTAATGCGTATTTATAGCACCTGTGTCTAGGTTATCTAGGACCTATAAGCCTTTATTATCTAAGTCTTAATACCTTAGGAGTTAAGCTTTAAAGCCTAAAGACAACGGAATATTAATATTATAGTCTCGCCAAAATTAAGCGTTAGGTCTTAAGAAGGTTCTTAAAACAGAATATTAATAAACCTTATTTTAACCTCTATATTAACTAAACTAACCTTAAGGAAGCGTATACTGGATTTATATAAGTTATATTTATCCACAACACCTTCTTAGGAAGAACCTTCCCGTATTTTATAATAACGCATAGCAAAGAGAAGGAGACACTATAAGTGCTTAAAGATTTCACCTAATAGATTCGTCTGAGGTATAACCTTAAGGTTAATACTATTAGATTAGATAATGAGCTAGGGAAAAGGAGAACCCTTAAATGGCTATAGACTTAAGGGATTATATTTAAGCCTTTGGCGCCTTATACCTAAGCTTAAAATAGTACTACTAAACGCTTAGGGGGTGTAATTATTAAGAGAGTATAAGTAATAAGAATTGCTGCCAATCTACTACACGACCTATAGAACGAGATAGTTAACTACGCAGTCTACCTTCGAGATTAAACGCCACTAAAAAGTAATGGTTGGAAATTGCTATATAAGAGGTTCTATGCCTTCCTAGCTAATGGGTTAAGAAAGCCGTAACTAGCGCACCTAAAAGCCTACGGCTGTAGGGCGTACGCGATAACATTAAACGCCCAGCTAAAGAAGAAAAGGCTAAGTAAGCTAGATCCATAAGCCTATATTGGCTACCTTGTTAGCTATAACTCTACCAATATCTATAGGATCTGGATCCCACATAAAGGTATCGTCATCTCTACTAGGGACGTTATCTTTAATAAGAAGACGTTCTTTAATAGTAAGCGAATAGACATCTCAAAGGACCTATACGCTAAGTTAGACACGCTAATTAAGAAGATTTAACTCCCTAATACCCTAACTAAGAATAAGGTCCTTCTAGAAGACGACAAAAAAGTATTTAAACTGTTAATTTAAGAGGAAGACGATGACGTTAATAAGCCAGTTTAAACCTTTAATAAGTTAGCAGATCTTAAGCTTGGAAGAGCTCTTAAAGATGCGTATTATACGCCACCTCTAATAGAAAAAGACGAAGAATCTCTATATACCTTTTACGTCAAGTATCCTATAAAGTTAGATATATAAGGTACTGATTAAGACATCGTCAGCTGAGTAGGAGACGGGTTTTACACTTAGGGGGTGTTTAACAACTCTGTTAAAGACTTATTTAAGGAAGCCTGCAATAACAGGTTTAAAGACTTTATTACCAAAAGGATCATGTTAGCCTATTATAGCACCTTCTTAGTAGGAAGGAATTTTAACCTTAATAGGCAACTTAATAATAGCAAGCTGAAATTAGGCAGAACACGCAATATTAGATTACATAGGAAGAACCTACCTCCGCTACCTCAGTCGATCTAGGACCTTAATATGCATCCTCTTTAAGATTAGTTCCAAGAGGCTTAACAAGCCCATCTCCAATCTCATTATTAAATAAGGTTGTTTTAAGAAATAGATAAAAAGTATATAAAGGGACAGCAGGTCCTTAGCTCAATGTAGGTGTTCGTCTATAAGATAGATAAGCATAGATTCCTCCAGAAATGCAAGGCACGCTTAGTAGTATATGGAAATCAACAGGCCCCAGGAGACCTACCTATGAGAGCTACTATATTAGCTAGTACAACCTTCCGAACCCTTATAGCGATCACCATAAAATTTAACCTGGAGATGACACAGATAGATATAGTTAACGCGTTTGTCCATTACGGTCTTAACAAGGTTGTCTATATAAAGCTACCGCTAGGGTTTAATAAAGGAAAGATAGGCAAAGTACTGCGCTTAAGAAAAGCCCTATACAGACTATAACGATCACCACTATTATAGCAGAAGAATCTTACGAGCTCGTTAAACGAATTGGGTTTTAAAGAGGTACCTTAAAAGCCATATGTTATGCTAAAAGGTGGAATAGTTATCTTCTTCTACGTTAACGATATTATCTTCTGCTACCGAAAGATAGATAAGAAGAAGGCTTAAGAAGCAATTAAGAAGCTAAGCAAGAAATACTAGATAAGTACCCTTGGCAAGCTAAAATGGTTCCTAGAAATCTATATGCTATATAATTATAGCTAGAGGCTCTAGTGGCTATCCTAGGAAGCCTATATTAAGAAGATAGCTAACCAGTATAAGATAGATCTTAGAGGGCGTCTTCTAGACACTCCTATAGCAGAATTGGAACTCCTCCCTACTAATTACTAATTGATCTGTCTAACGCGTCCGTCCCCTAATATAGACCTATTAGTCCATCCTATATCCCTACCAGCCTCTACAATGCTATATTAAAGAAAATTGGGTTTAGCACTCTATGCAGCCACTATAACACGTCCGGATATTACTTTTATAGTATTACGGCTGGCAAGGTTCAATCAGAACCTAAGCTAAGAGCATTATTAAGCGGCAGACAGAGTTATCCAGTACCTATATAGCACGAGAAGCAGAGCAATCTGCTATAGAAAAGATAAGGAAGAAATAAACGGTAGAGGGAGAGACAAAGGAATACGCGACAAAGGATAAGATGACGGAAGAGGTAAAGCGCAATTATTTATCTATGCTAGCAATACATTATTTACAGACAATTCCGTTAACAGAAAGAGCTTGTAAGGATATATTATAAAGCTATTTAGAGGACTGATCGCCTAGAGAGCAAATAAGCAGGGTATAGTTACGACGTTAAGCATAGAAGCCGAGTTGTTAGCCCTATCTTAGATAGCAAAAGAAGCTATCTTTATTAGCAGGCTATTTAAAGCAATAGCGTTACGCCTAAATAAGCCCTTAATTATTAAATGCGACAACATACAGACGCTCTAACTAATTATAGAAGACACGGTAAAGCTAATTATAAAGCTCTAACACGTTAACATCTATTAATACTAGCTACGTTAGGAATACGCAATAAGACGAGTACGATTTTAATAGACAGCAACGAAGGAGATGATTGCTAATGGACTTATAAAGGCCCTACCCAAGCAGAAGTTTTAAAGCTTTATTAATATAATTGAGATAGTGGATATTAAGGAGTAGCTAAATAAGGAGAAGCAACTAGAGGACCTAAGGGACAGTATTAGAGCAAGACGGAAGGATTTAGATAAGATTACAGTTTAATTAACTTATTAACGGACATGAGAAGGTGGCTAGCTTTAACCTTAAAGAGCTTAAAGCTAAGGGAGTGTGTTAGATAATCTATATTCTCTAAGGCGTGGGACACGTACACGAGTCACGTGCACGGGGCACGTGTATTGTAAATCTCTTCAGAGCCCTAGGGGCCCTAGGTTAACCAAGAAAGACATCAATTAACGATCAAGTCAAGATCATCAATTATTTAACCCATTTTATCAATGAACCCCTCTATCTGAATTATCTGACAAATATAGAGACGGCATTATTTTACTAAGAGATAATATTGTAGCAATGGTATAAGACTGATAAGCTGTAAAAGAAAAAGAAGATACTTTAGGTATAATAAGTAAAGATATTAACCAAATTAATTAAATAGATATTACACCTCTAGTAGACAACTTGGAGATATTAGAAATCTTTAAGGACGAAGATAAAAAGAAGGAAGATAGTGTTATAGACACTTTAAGTATAATACTATAACTACTTAGAGAAGAGTTGGAGGAAGCTAGTTAGTTAATAAGGGCACAATCTAGAATAGAATTAGTGGAGCTATAGGACGAGGAATAGTAAGCAAGGTTATATAATATAATCTATATAATCTGCAATAGAGTAGATAGAGTAATAACTTTCTTAGGAGTATAGATATGTATTTAAAGGACCACAGTCCCTACCTAGATAATTCCTTTTCTTATAGTAAATCTTAGAATATAATTAGAGTTAATCTATTAGGCAACCACTCTACCAGTTATTATTGTACTTGTTATATTGTTAACTTCCTATTTACCTATATACCTAGCCCATTAGCGAGTCTACCGTGGTATTTCCCATAAGGCTTTATTATAACTTAAGGCTCTAGCTTAATTGTAGATCAACTGCTCTATAACTAGAGACCCTAAAGAAATAATCGCAATTAGGTAATTAAACGGGTAGAGAGCTAGGTAGAGAGCTAAGAACAATAGAGGTAATTAAGGCCTTAAAAACCTTAAAAGCCTATAGAATATAAGGTGTGGTGGAACGAGGTCAATCAGGTAAATGCTAGATACTAAAACACCATGTTTTGGAAGCTATATAGACAATATACTGGTATCAAAAGCTTCAATCAAGCTGATTAAGTTGATTTTGGTAAGGTCTTAGCGCTTAAAACCGCGCTTTTCCCAAATAGGAAGGAGAAATCTCTTTCTGGGCCGTCCTCCGTACGGTAAGGTCACTCATTCGCTTACTGAGCGGCCGGTAGGTAGAGTAGGTATACTTTCTCTACCTCTCCTTCCCGGTCTACGTTTATATCCGCATCCGCGTATATATAAAAAACGGACACCCCCTAGGGCATCGCTTCTCCAACAGCATCCTACCTCAAAAATGGCGTCAATTAGTCATGTAGAGATTAATATCGCGAATAATACCAAACTAGTACGCGCTAACGCGCAGAGCATCCTCGCCCTTATATGTGCCAAAAGACCTAAAAACACGTCTCTAAATTATAAACTAAAGTAAAAAGAGCTTAAGGTAGGTAGGCAGGTACTTTATAGAGCAGTATACTTATAGCTACCGCGTGTCTTTTTAGGCCTTTTGTAAGCGGAAGCAGTACTATAACAGCGATACTATTATAGAGGAAAAGCTACTTCTTTTCCTTATTAAGGAGGTTGTAGGCCAGCCACTAAAAGCGAAAAGCTATAAGGCTAGTAACAACGTACCCTAGGACAAGACGCAGCTCTCCTAGCGCTTAGTTTACCGCTATATTACTGCCTTAATAGACCTCTACCGGGCGCAGAAGATTATAGGCATTAATAGCTACTAGTCCCCACAGGAGGATAATATTAGGGAGTACCTAAAGATTCTATAGCAGAGGGATATATAGTAGGAAAAGCAGCAGTTTGCGGATAAGGGTAGGGATATGCTACTTAACAGATATATAGAGGATAAGTTTAAAAGCGTCTGCTATAAGCTATAGGCCCGCAAAGACTCCTTGCTAAAATACTACCTTTATACGCTCGTAGATATCCTATTAGACTACTATATACTTACCTACGGCGGGAATAGGTGCTCCGCTAAGATCTTAGACCTATTTACCTTTAAGTTTAAGGGGGAAGGCTCTACCTACTATATACCCCTAATATTTACTATACGCGCTAGTAAGTAGAACTAGTACGGCCGCCTTAAGACTATTGGAGCTCTATATAATAAGAAGCCGCTTATTTATATACTTAGTGTTATAGACCTTATATTAGCAGTAGTATAGCTACTAAAAGAAGATATAAACGGACTAGTGGTAAAAGCGTAGAAGGCGTTAGAACTAGTTAAACTATGGGATAAGGGGTAACTAAGTTATACAACAGACCACATTACTATTTTAGTACGTGAAATCTATGGGATTTATAAGAAACACTATATACTAAATATACCTCGCGTACTTTACATATTTAGTATTTCTTAGGCGCAGTCTATATATTTAAAAGACTATAGTCCCTACTTAGATAGTTCTTCTCTTTATAATAAATCTTAGAATATAATTGGAGTTAATTTATTAGGCAACCACTCTACTAGTTATTATTATATTATTAACTTCTTGTTTACCTATATACCTAGCCCATTAATAAGTTTATCGTGATATTTCCTATAAGGCTTTGTTACACATTTACTACCTAGTTACAGTATTAATAAAGTTAAATAATATGCCACTAAAAGTACTAGTTATAACACCATCCATAGTAGCTATAACCTTAGGATTGGGAGGGGATACTAGTATAAGAGATACTAATTCGCAGCTTATTATGGTGGGTTAGTTATAGGAAATAGTTAATTAATTAATAGATAATAATTAAATACTTAAAGATAGAATTAATAGGATTAGAGCGGCTAAGGTTAAGTTACTATTAATTAAATAATTCTTAGGGGAGAAGTTAAAGCTTAAGGGATTCCTTATGTAAATGCACTTTAAGGTTATATAAAAAGGGGTAAAGTTAGTAATACCTATAGACCAAATAGTTTATATAGGATTATTTCTAATAGGAAGAGCACTTAAATGGTTTAAACCTTACCTTACTAAGATCTAGATAAGTGGAATATTAACTACTAATTAGGATATATAGTATATATTTACTAATTAGAATAGATTTGTAGAAAGATTAATATAAATATTTAGAGACCCTAAGGCAATAACTATAGCGGAAAGAAAACTCTAGAATTTAGTATAATGTACTTTAGCAATTAAGTATAAAACATAGTTTTAAACGCTTGTAATATAGGTTAAGTAGAACAATAGGGCGCCTATAGTATAGTATAAATAAGGACTTAAAGTAAAAGTTTAGGACGTAATTATTCTAATAGAAGATATAGAAACTCTAAGAAAGTTAATTAACTAGTTAATAAAGATTAATAATAGGATCTATTAGAGGAAATAAGCCAAAAAAAGGTAAGATAGAGTTCTATAGTTATATAAGGCGTAAAGTACGCATTAATAAAGTTAAAGTTAGAAACTATAGAATGATGGGCTAGAGCCAATGGACTTAAGCGGTATAAAAGAATCTAGAAAATAGAGTAAGAAACTGTAGAAACTTAGAGATTAGGGATTAAGTAATTATAAGACTAAGGAGCAGAGGCTAAACCAGGGATCTTTATAGTAGAAGATATTTAGGCAGACTTTATAATAAAAAAAATAGTTTAAAAAAGGAGCTTATATAAATTGCGGAAAATAGAGTTATTTTACTAAAGACTATAAAGGTAGTTAGAGCAACTACGCGGTAAAGGGCATAAGGTTATTAGAGTATAATAATATTGTTTGTATTAACTTAATGATACAAGTGAGTCATATCCAGGGGCACGAAATACGTATAGTATTGTATGCTCTTTTGGATAATGGTGACTTGTTCTTCTAATCGTATATAAATAGGTAGAATTTAAGGGGTTTCCTGAGCTCGCTTAGCTCACGTAATTGCGTCCGTAAATTCCCGTTCAAACTTATTCAGACAAATATAGATATAAGTATATTATGCAGGACTAAGAAGTATTTAATTAGATACTTTGCGTTTTATTATAGTAATATATACTAAATTTATAAGGACGCTAAATATAGCATAAGCTATTAGCTATAAGAGCTAGAGTTGTGAGGACTTAAGGGAACTATAGAGTTAGATAGAGAATAAGATCGACACTATAAGCTAGATTAAAATATCTTACCAATACATAGATAAAGATTAGTAGAAATGATAATGGAGTTAGAGTATTTATTAATTAATAGTAATAAGGTAGAAAAAGGGACCAACTAGGGGTACCTAAGCCTTAATAATGTAATAGAAGTAGAGACTAAAACCACTATAGAATGTAGTTTAGTAACGGGTATTATAACACCGTTAGATATAGTATCTATTACTTTATAAGACGGAAGGAGTAATATTTAAAAAGGATTAAGTAAGTAGACGACAGCTAGTACTAGCTTATTACTTAATAAAGGCAAAAGGCTATAGGCTTAAGATTCTTAGGATAAGATAAAACATACCTAAGGACATATAATGGACAACAACTAGTAGAAAAGGGTAGTAGCTTAGTTTAAAGATAAATAAATAAGTATAAGACGAAGATTTCTAGGGAGCTAAGATTTTAAAGAACAAATAAGATCCACCGTAGTTTTAGGTAAATATAGTGTTCAGCCTAAAGGTTATAAGGTCGATATTAAGGTTAAAAAGTTTAATAATATTAAAAATCCGTTTATAAGACGTAATAGGATAGAGAGTATAAATAAGTTTAGGCAATAAATTATTATATAGCAAAAGTAAAAGCTAGACTAGAGATTAGCTATACTAGAATATATAAAGAATAGAGCACTAGTATAAAAAATCACTAATAGACTAAGGGTAGAAATGCTAAGAGCTAAATAGTTAAGTAATTTAAAGGAAGAAGAGAACCTAGGAGTTCTAACTGGATTTATAGAATAGTATATTAAAGGTTACAACAATGCAGCAATAAAGAGATCCTTTCTTATAAATAGGTTGTATACATTTACTAAGCTATACTATAAGTGGTATAGGCAATAAGGAAATAATAAGTGGAAAGATTTCTATATATAGCTAAACAAGAAAGTTATACTAGACTAAACTATATTAGAAAAACAGATAGGTTATATTAAAGGAGTATTAGTTATAATATTAAAGAATTTAAAGAAATAGGCTGTAGACTAGAAAGAGATAATGCAAATATTAGTACTAGTAAATAATATAGTAACGTTTAAATTAATACGGGAGAGGTTTAAACTTAAGAATAAAGATAAACTAAGAGTTAACCTAAAGCACTTAGCGTATTACACATTAGTATAAATCGCATATATAGATAATATGTATAATATATACAGGACACCTAAGGACAAATATTATAAGTACCCAATAAGAATATATTAGATAATAGATAAAAAGCGATATAGAGACGCTAAGTATATATATAGATAGCACCTAGTAGAAGTTTAGGAGTTAGGTAATTTAATACTTTAATTAGGAAGATTCCTTACAGAAGAATACTTAGATAGATGGTAGTAGTAGAAATACCTAGAGAATGTATATCTATAGTATATTAAGGGAAAAAAGCAAACTAAGTATTAGCCTAAAGAGGACTAAGTACAGTTAAGATCTAGCAGCTAATAGTTAGGAAAAGGCGAGGCCTATAGGACTAGAGGGAGCTAGTAGTAGAGCCTTAGACCCTTAAGGGAATTATAAGACAATACCTAAATTTAAGAGTTAATTAGTAAGATTAAAAGTTTAAGGCGCTAGTAGATAGTAGAGCAATAAGGAACTATATATTGTTAGTAGCAGTTAAAAGGATAGGGTTACCATATAGGTAAAGAGAATACCTATATCTGTTAATAATAATTTTAGGAGATCTAATAGCCTATAGAGGAGGTATTATTAATCTTAAAATAGGACCTATTTAGATAACCATTAAAGGGAGATAAGTTAAGATATTTTTTAATATCCTACTATTAAGAAAGGATAAGGCGATACTAGAAATGCCTTAGTTATAAGAATATAATCTAAAGATTAATTGGGTTATAGGTTAAGTTAATATTAGGGATACTTAATAATATAAAATGTAATAATAAACTAAGATAGTATGGTACTAAGTTAGGGCGATATATAAAGAAACTAAGCGAAGCTTAAGTTATATACTAAAGAAATACTATAAATATAGAAAAAGGCTATAGAGCCTAGAAAGTAAAAAGCTATTAGAGTATATAGTATAGGACTATAAAATAGAATTAGAACTAGGAATAAGTCTAAGATTTTTTCTAATATATAAGCTTACTAAAACCAAGTTAGTAGCGTTTAAGGAGTTTATCCAGGAGAACTTATAAAAGGGATATATTAGACTATTATAGTTATCAGCGGGATATCTAGTATTATTTATACTAAAGAAAAATAGAAAACTTAGGATATATATTAACTACTAATAGTTAAATAGTATTACTAAGAAGAATAGATATCCTTTACCCTTAATTAGCAAAATTTAAGATAAGATCGGCAATATACAAATCTTTATAACGATAGATCTAAGATAGGCGTACCATTAGATTAGAATTAAGAAAGGCAGTAAATAGAAGGCGGCCTTTAGGTTAAAGGAAGGACTATATAAGCTATTAGTTATATAATTCAGACATATAAACGCACTAGTAACGTTCTAAAAGCGAATTAATAGTATATTAGGAGAACACCTTAATAAATTTATTATAGTATACCTTAATATTATTATTATCTACTTAATAAGTAAGGAAGAACGTAGAGAATATATTAAATAGGTCTTAAAGAGATTATAAAAGAAAAAGATGCTAGTAGTAGTTAAGAAATGCGAGTTCTTTACTAGGAGGACCAATTTTATTAAATTTATTATTAAACTAGGCAAGATCTGTATAGATCTAAAGAAGGTTAAAGCTATAGTAAGTTAGTAGGAACTAGAGAACGTTATATAGTTAAGATTGTTTTTAGGGGTTTGCAACTACTATAGGAGATTTATTACACAGTGGTTAAAGAATATTAAGCTATTTATAAGGCTTACAAAAAAGGAGAAACTATAGGCATGGGGTAGTAAATAAAAGAAACTGTTTAAGAAACTTAAAGAGTTATTTACCTAAGATCTAGTCCTTAAAATCTATTAACTAAAGTTAGATACGGTTATAGAAACGGATGTATTAAACTTTATACTAGGAGTATATTTGCTATAAAAGCATTAAAACGCATAGTATCTAGTAGTATACTATAGTTAAAAGATAACACTATTAGAACTAGACTATAATATTTATAATAAAGAGTTATTAGATATAGTTGCAGCTCTTAAGGAGTAGAGAGCATTCTTATAAGGTATAAAGAAACTATTTATAGTTAAAACGGACTATAAGAACTTAATTATAGATAGGTTAAATAGGCGGAAATGCTTACAGAATATTACTTTGAAATTTAGTATACTAAGGATACTAAAAATGCAAGAGCGGACGCACTTAGTAAAAAGGCAGAACTGCAAAATAATAAAAAACTATTGGGCGCTATATTACGCAAAGATAAAGACGGATTAATTAGGTATAATTATCCCAAAATTATAGTAACTAAAGAAGAAAAAACCTATAAGACGCTAAAAAGCGATTAGTTATAAAGAATTAAGGAAGTATAATAAGAGGATCTAGAATATAAGAACTACGTTAATAAAGAAGCAATATATATTCCAAGATTAATAGTAAAAGAGTTTGTTAGAGAATTCTATAGAGGAATAACTTAAGGACATAATGGAGCTATGGGCATAGTGTTAAGACTTTAAGAAGAATATATTATTAATAGAATTTAGGGATTAGCAAGATAAACTATGAGGGAATATCTAGATTGCTAAAGGAATAAACTAATAAGGTATAAGCTATATAGAGGGCTATAACCTATTAAGATACTAGAAAGACTATAAAAGGTTATATTATAGGACTTTATTATAAAGTTACTAAATTTAAGAGACCCTATTATTAGATAGGATTATAATATAATCCTTATAATAGTAAACAAGTTAACTAAGTGGAGGTACTTTATAGTATATATAGAAGAAATCCTAGTAGAGGATATAGCTAGAATCTATATTAAAGAAGTGTTTATAAGATATAGAATACTAATAAAGGTTATATTGGATAGAGATTTAAGATTTATAGTAGTATTTTAGGAGGTATTTTTAGCGGAACAAGGAGTTCGCGTAGTAATGTTAATAGTATATTATCTATAAACAGATAGTTAAATAGAAAGACCAAATTAAACCCCAGAGTAGTATTTAAGGCATTATATTAATTATATATAGAATAATTGGGTATTATTATTACCAGTTATATAGAATAATTGGGTATTATTATTACCAGTTATATAGTTTGTATATAATATAATACTATAAGAAGGGATAGGCATATTACCTTTTAAGGTAAATTATAGATACAAGCCAAGAATATTATTATTGCTATAATAAGTAAAGAGAATAAGTAATATAGCTAAAGAAAGAATAAAGAACTTAATAAATCTTTATAATTACCTTAAAGAAATAGCTAAACTAGTACAGATAAGAATAAAAAGATACTATAATGCTAGGAGATCTAAGGGACTAGATCTTAAGGAAGGGGACAAAGTATGGCTACTATATGAAAATTTTAAAAGTTGATAACTAAGTAAGATGTTAGACTATGTTAGGCTAAAACTATTTATAATTATAGCAAATATCTTAGAAGTTATGTATAGACTTAACTTACTAAAGAAAATAAAGATCTACCCTATATAGCATATTATAATACTAGAGCTAATATATAGGAATGTTAAGCTACTAGTTTATAAGGTAGATATATATAGAGGTTAAGAAGAAGATAAATAGGAGGTTTTAAAGATTATTAGTTATAAGGACATTAATAATAAAATATAGTATAAGGTTAAGTAAATAGGCTATAATAAGACTGTCTAGAAGCTACTAGATAATCTATAAAACGCTATTAAAAAGGTATAAAAGTATTAGAAGAAATTAGGTTAGGTAATATTAGTAAAGAAAGATTGCTAAAGAATAAGTTACCTAAGGGGGACCTAAGAGGAGCAGCTACTGCGTTACTTAGAGTTATTTCTATCTTGGGCAAAAACAAATCCATTTTTTATCTTCTTCTATTTTATAAAGACCCTATTTAGTAAGACGCAGTTCCTTTAAATAACCCTTCTTATAACCCTTCTTAAGATGGACTAACTAAGTAAAGGTGTTTATTTAATTCTTTAAGGCTTTTTATTTATAAATAGAGGTAGTAAAATAAACTAGAGCAGCTTCTGATTCTACTATATAAGCATAGCGCAGTTTTTTAAGGGCAGCTAATAGCTTATTATTAAGCCTTTTAGTAGCGGATTAAATCTAAGACCCTATAATAAATTTAGCAAGGCACTAAACGCCGATAAAGAATAGCAAGACGTGTATATTTAGCGTTAGAGACAGATTAAATATTATAAGATAATTGCATATTTAATATTATATACTTAGCGTAGGAAGAAGGTTAGGGACTAGATAGAGCCGTAATTATAATATATACTAACTTCTTCTCTATACAACGAGAATACAATAGTATAATTTTACCTAGTAAAAAAATTATTAAAATTACACGCGTATAATAATTAGACGTAGAGGATTTAATAGAAGGCATTAAAAATAATAAAGGTTATTAAATTAAAAACGGGAATGCTATACCTTTAATAGATAACTTAGAGATATAAGATATCTTTAAGGAAAAAGATAGAGAGGAGGGGAATAGTATTACGGGCCTTATATTAGTAGTAGTATAACTACTAAAAGAATATATAAATAGACTAGTAGTGGAAGTGTAGAAGGCGTTAGAATTAGTTAAACTAGGAGATAAAGGGTAACTAAGTTATATAATAGATTACGTTACTATTTTAGTATATAGGATCTATAAGGAATGTTATATACTAAATATACCTCGCGTACCTTATATACTTAGTATTTCTTAGGCGCAGTCTATATATTTAAAGGACTATAGTCCCTACCTAGATAGTTCTTTTCTTTATAGTAAATCTTAGAATATAATTAGAGTTAATTTGTTGGGCAACTACTCTACTAGTTATTATTATATTATTAACTTCTTGTTTATCTATATACCTAGCCTATTAGTGAGTTTACCGTGGTATTTCCAATAAGGCTTTATTATAGGTACTGTAATAGCTCTATGTATAGGGCCTATATACTAAACTATTAAAATGCATATTTTATACTAAGAATATTAAGTTTTTAGGCTTTATTGTTATACCTAATAGTATTATAATATATCCTGCCTGTGTAAAAGCTATTAAGGAATAGCCTAAGCTTAAGTCCTATAGGGATATCTAGGTCTTTTTTAGCTTCGCTAACTGTCAGAAATGAGGTAAGCTGCCGTTACGCTAGGTATGTTGCTGTTACATACTAACGTGGCCCTAGTGTGGTGAGGAACCTTAAGTTCCTTACCCCTTTCCTCATTCCTATCAAAAAAAAAGAATTAATAACCATTATACTATCTACAAACCGTAGCTATGTGATATTACCTTATGTAACCAACACTGATTAGTGGTTAACTTCACTGTTATACTATAGAATAGCTAGGTATTACTAAGAAGAGACGAGCCACTGTACTAGTGCTACTTGTGCTAGAGGAAGCTGTCTTTTAAGGTTAGAACTGGTTCTAAACCTTAAATAGAACTCTTCTATGAATTTAAGGATTTAAAGGCCAGAACTGGTCCTAAGCCTTTTTAAGATTATAGATTCTTGCGTCCATCACGCAGAACAACACGCTTTATGAGTCTTCGCGATTTAAGGCTAGAACTGGTCCTGAGCCCTATAACCGCAAATATATGTTATAAACGCGTACTAAACGACAATCCCTACACTAATAACACTTCCCTCCCTCTAAAAACATGGCTACGCCTACTTTAAATAACTGGAAAGACTCCTTACTACTAGGGGTAGCTAAGCACACAAAACTTATTGATGAAGATTGGGATGAATTTGCCTTTAATATAACAACTTATACCATAAAACAAGTTAATGGCTTTCTCCTATACCATATTATATTCTACTGAAATAGATGCTATGCCGATTCACAACTATAGGAGTATTTTAGGGAGGATTTTATAGAATGGACTGCTGATACCTGGGCACTTGGTAATATTAATATTATTTAGGATTTTTGAGACTTCCTCTGTAGGAATGGGGTATATATTGCTGAGAATAGTAACCTAATTACTAGTAATATTTAGGCCGTTATTACTAGTATAGAAGAACTAATATGGACGGAAGCTGAGATTATATGTTAACTACGGAAACCTAAAAATAACCTATATTCTTTAGAAGGCAACTTTAATTTGTATCAAAACCCCTAGAACGCTAACCCCCTACCTAGAGCTGCTCTTCTACCTAGAGGTGCCCTTCTACTTAGAGTTGCTCCGCCTCTACCTCCTCTACTTCAGTTAACCAGTGAGCCTTCACTATAAGAAGTCACAAATCTAATAAAGGTATATTTGGACGAAGAAAAGAAGTTTAGAGGAGAACTATATAATATACTCAGAGCAAAACTATAGGTCTTCTATAACTATTGTAATAAGGTCAAAATTCAACGCCACTAGTACTATCACGCTTTCTCTGTTATGTTAAGGGGACAGGCAGTAACATTCTATTATAACTATATTATGGGTAAAAACTATAGCTTTAATATAATGCTTTAGCTTACTAGAGCCCACTTTAAGACTGATGAGAATTGCTAACTTTATATATCTAAATGGTAAAAGACTACGTTCTAAAGAGTTATTGCTTCTAACCCAATAAAGACTTGTTTAGAGTGCCTTTAACTACTCTTTAATAAACTTTAGAAAATCTAATATAGCCTTACTAAAACCTACTAAAATGAGAACAGCCTAAGGGACTAGGTTATCTTAGTATGCCATAGCATTCCTAAGTGCAACTTGGCGCTATATAAACCTGCGGATACGTTTAAAGGAGTATATGCTAAGCTATGCTCTGCTGTAGGTACTATAATGCGAACATAAGGATCTTAATAGCTCTATACCAAAAACCCTACCTAAATAAGTATTCCCGACCAATATGATTATAACTAGACTGATTAAATATATGGTGGCCGTGGTAGGGAATACAGAAGAGGGTATAATTAATGTCGACTATAAGGTAACTGTGGAGGTCCTTATAGAGGTTTATTTTAAAGTGATCGCTAGAAGAAGTGCTACGTTTGTAAGAAGCCAAAGTGCTGGTTAACTAGACACTCCCTTGATGAGTGAAAAGAGGCATATAATAAGTTCTGTTAGAGTATAAAAAATGTTGAAAATTATAAGGTTACTGCGGCCTACTTCTAAAGCTTTATAGTTTAATATGAAGGCGTAGAAGACCTCAAGGGTGAGGTTAATAAGGTTGAATAGCTCCTTATAGATATAGAAATTGAGGACTACTCTCCTAACTAATACTTTACTAAGTATGGTGAGGTAAATGGTATATAAACTGTTGCTATTCTTAATAACTAATTTATGCTCCATTTTATTACAAAGTTAGATATCTTTAATGAGCTAAAGGAGAGCTCTGCGTTTTCCTTTAATAACAGATACTTGGCGAACGTCTTCTATGGTATTATACCGGATACTAGAGCCGCAGGAGTATCTATAGCAGGAGAACCTTAAGTTCAAGCCCTTTAGTAGCTTAATAGCTCTGTTTAGATTAACTAATTAACGGTAGGCCAATATATGATTTGCTTTAGTAAAGGTACTGCAATCTCTTTTAGTATAATTAGGGTCTAAACCCCCTTAGGATATATTACTTTCTATATTATTTCTATAAACACTCTGTTTCTATTTTATATTAAAGATATAGATAAGTTAGGCGTTAGGCTTAATAACCTTGAGAATATACTTGTTTAGGGAGACAATCAGGTGCCTATTATACGCAAGTAGGGTCACCCCTGGTTGCTCCTTCATTAACTAAAAAAGAGTGTTGCTTAGAGCCACTTAACTGAGTCAGAATTACGCCAACTATACTATTGTTTTGGCCACCTATCCGTTTATTAATTACTTAGGGTTCTTTAGTGAGTAGGCTATAAAGTTAAGGTTAAGGCAATTAAGCATCTTATAAAGTACTGCTATTACTACCAAATGAACTAGAAGTCCCCTGGCTAATTTAAGTTCACTCTTAAAGATGACTATGACTTTAACTTCTGTATTATTGTTAACGTTATATATCTTAGCGGTAAGCTAGTACTCCAAGTTGTTAACTTCTTAACTTCCTTCTAAGCCGCATAATTCTTAAAGGATATGTTAGCTAGGAATATATAGGATACCCTTTAGTTATACTAGATTGATGTCTACCTAGGACCCCTTAATTAAATCGTCCATAATATAGAAAAGAACTTCTTATCTGTAGAGTTTTGATAATAGATAAAGGCAATGGCAATTAAGGTTAAGGAAGTCCCTATTAAGGCATATAATAGTATTAGAAAAGTGGAGCGATATTACACGCTATTATGCCGCGTATATAAGATTATCTCTTTATAACTAGAGGATGCTAGCAAAGAACTTACCTTGCAAATAGCTGTTAAAGCTATTAACGATTCTGCTAGCCTAGATGGACTTGTACCTATATTACTAGTCTTTAGCGCCTACCCTTAAATGACTAACGATTCTCCACTATCTCCCTCTGTTGTGTAATAAGCTGAGGCTATTTGCAAGGTAATGAAGGAGGTATAACGTCTCTATGCTATATGCTAAGTCAATAACGCACTAGGAATGAGAAATGGCCTAAATACCTTAATTACGCTTAATCTGCTACTCCAGTCTAAGGTACGCGTATGGCGTAAAAAGGGAGGATAGTTAGGCCTATATTAACTCATTATAATTAATGGCCAGATTTGTACTATTTAGATACCTTATAGACCCACTTAATTCTATTTAACTGTTATCAAGCCTTACTACAAAGATAATAGTTTTAAGCCTTTGTAGGATGCCCTAGAAGATGCTCTAAAGGAGAACTATAATTAACGTGCTCTAGAAGGCGACTATGATCCTAATATAATATTAGTAGATGTATTATAACTATGACGCGGTAGAGGTCGCCTAAAGGGATTACAAAATCGCCAATATCTTATTGATTTTAAAGAGCAATTTATTACCGCCATTAAAAATGGAGTTAAGTTATTAATGGCCTTTATAACAGCTAAGGAGAAGAATAACTTTAAACTTATAAAACAGCTTTAAAAAGAAGGTTGTATTATAACTCTAGAAGCTCCTTTTTAAGCATCTAATAAGTAGGAGATTGAGGGTCTTATTATAAGAGGAGTCTTTAAATTTAAGAAGTATGACCCTACTAAGTTTGATGGAGTTTGCATCTTTAAGTTAAGAATAGTTAACGAAATTAAGGGCAAAGCTACTAACGCCCTATTTAAGAAATTAAGGCTTGTCATCCAAGGCTACAATAATAACGGTAAGGAGGTAATTCTTATGTAGTCTCCTATGATTTAATAAGCTAGTTAGCAAGTTATTATTGTGCTAGCTCCCTCCTTAATAAAGAATGGAATAGTAGTTTATTTGTAAGATATTACTTAAGCCTATACCTAATTAGAGACGCACCTTTAGCGCTTGATATTGGTATACCTTCCAGAGTAAATTTGCCACCAGTATCCTAAAGATATAATTATGGTTGTGCTTAAGCTATTATATGGGATTGCAGAGGCAGGAACTTACTGGTGGGCTACCTATAGTAAGCACTATAAAGAGAAGCTTTTAATAACTACTTCTATATTCAATCCCTGCTTCCTTATTATAACTATAGGAACTCCATTTAGAATCATTAGCATGCAAACTAATAATATAATTATCTTAGGAGACAACTAATTCTTAGCTCTTAAAGAAGACGAGCTAGTAAAGGTAAATCTTATGGCAAAGCCAAAGGAAAAGCTTAGTTTAACAACACTATTACTCTTTAATGGATGCATCCTCTCCCTAAACGAGGATTCTATTGCTCTGCGCTAGAAGGGTTAAGGTAAGAAGATTAATATTATTAACGCTAATTCTCTAAAGTAAGGATACGTGGAGCAATGTACTTATAGAGCTTATGTTGCTTCTATCTATTAACCTAAGGCTTTATTTAATCTCTCTATTGCTGCCTAACACTAGGAACTAACTAAGGACGACGTTCTTGCCCTAAATAAACGCCTTTTCTAGCAAATAAACCATCTTAACTAGGGCCTATACTATGTGCCTATTAATCTTCCTACTGCTAAGCTCTTTGTATTTGTTAATAGATTGTTTATAAATAATAAAGATTTTAGCTTCTAGCTAGGATATGAGATTATTATCATAAATAAGTTTACTAGAGAGAATAACTTTATAATCTATGGCAACCTTATTTATTGGAGCTTAACTAAGAGCAAGCGTGTTACCCAAAGTGTTTTGGTGTTAGAGATATATGGAATGGTTAACGGAGTTGATATAGTAATTGCAATTGGAACTACCCTAAAGATGATTATAGATCAACTTAAACTTCCTATTATCCCTATAATTATATGCACCGATTTATACTCCCTCTATAAGTGCTTGGTTAAGCTTAGTACTATAAAGAAGAAGCGCCTTATAATTAATATTATAGCACTTTGTTAATCCTATAAACGGCGAGAACTCTTTAAGATTTGATGGATTAATGGTTAAGATAACCCAGCAAACGCAATAATAAAGGCAAACCCAAATAAGGCTCTAGAAACGTTTGTTAATATAAACACTCTATATATATAAGTTAAAGGTTGGGTTAAAAGGGAGTAGGAGTATAACATTCTGTAGACCCTAACTCAAACCAGCTAATTAGGATTTTCTATCCCTGGGATGGAAAATCGCTATTGGCTCACTTACTACTAGCGCCTTGGCGGCCTACCTGTCTTTACGTTATCTGCCAACTGCTGCATTATCGCATATTGTCGCATATTGTTTGGTATTGTCGCATATTGTTTAGTATTGTCGTATATTGTTTGGTATTGTTGTATACTGTCTGGTATTGTCGCATCCTGTCTGTTTGTATATATATAGATGGCAACTATAAAAAGAAGAGTTGCCAGTGTTGGGAATGAGGCAAGCTGCTATCACGCCAGGCATGTTGCCGTTATGTGCTGACGTGGCCCTAGCGTGGTAAGGAACCTTAAGTTCCTCACCCCTTTCCTTATTTCTATTAAAAAAAAAAGAATTAATAACTATTATACTATCTACGAACCGTAGCTACGTGATATTACCTTGTGTAACCAACACTAACTTCTATAAGTAATTTATCTAGAACTACTTAGATACTATATACCCCCTATATATATACCTTATATAGGCACATCGCAACCTAATATTAGATAAGGAGAAAAAGAAGTAGAAGCACAGAAAAGGGCCTACTAAATAGTATTAACCTTAGTCCTAGCCTAATAACGCTTAGTAGGCGTTTTATAAGCTACGCGCTGCGTTTATATAGGCTCCTCTACTTTGCCATTTTAACCCTAATTTACCACTAATAGTAATTACTAATGCTTCCAATTATACCTATAGTGGTATATTTTTATAACCTTTTAGGTAGGGAGATTAACTCTACTAGCACCTAATTGCTTATTATAGTTAAAAGCTTACTAGCCTAGAAGTGCGGTATAATATGTATAATAAGGAACTACTTACTATAGTATAATACTTTAAGATATGGCGCCACTACCTTAAATACGCCATATATATAACGCGCGTGCTCTACAATTATAATAATTTTAGGTACTTTATAACTATAAAAAGGTTATCTACTTACTAGGCCTAATATGCTAAGAAACTAGCTAGGTTTAATTTTAAAATTAAATATAAGCTGGGTAAAGCAAATCCCGCTAATATACTATTTTAGTACCTAAATTATACCTAAGGCTTTAAAGATGGCAGCAAGAGGACAGTCCTTAATACTATACTACCTATATTACAGTAAAGGTTGCGGGTTATAGGCCTTATAGGCGGCCCTAGTGCTACTATACTAAACTAGTAAGTAGTATATATGCAGTATATAAGCGACCCTTATAAATATGGCGCTGGCAGACTAGGGTGTCCTACTATTCTTTTTAAGACCTCTTTAACTAGCCTAATAGCGTTTAACCCTAGGGAAGATCCCTTAGCCTAGGCGATAGTCCCCTATAATAACCCGGCGAGTTACCTATATATTATATATTACCTTACTAGCACTAACTTTATGTAGAGTCCTATACCATGATAAGAGGTAGTAGTAGCTACCTTAACTAAAACGGCGTTTACAGAACACCCCCTAAAGTTACTAGTTAATTTTATTTATAGAGTATAAAAAAGGGACGCCTTTATACGCTTTATATAAGGGATATTATTATAGTTACCTTGGGTTGTCCTTAGGACAACCTTTAAACGCCTCTTAGTTAGTCGCCAGTTATATACTAGAGGCATATACCTATAGTATATAGTCTCCACAATTCTAAAGGCCTTACCTCCTTAAGGATTTGTCTCTCTTACCAATCTATTCTATTTCTATAATTGTGCCTTTTAGCCCTCTATCTATAAAGTCTCCTTATATTTAAATCCTTCCTACTCCATTTAGAAGGGCAGCTAGCTTAAAAACTAGATTATTTATTTATATTTTTTGTTTATATCTACTATTCCTCTCTTAAAAAACTTTGTAATAACTTAAATGGAAACTTTACGGACACCTTATAGAAAGCCATTATATTAAAATAGAAAGGTCCCTCTAATGGTAAGAGATTGTAATAATATAAACCTCTATATAAGATAGCTAAATAAGCCCTAATACCCAGATACGCTAGGAGCTTAAAGACTTTTATATACCTATAGTTACTGCTAAGGAAAACGCAGATACCCTTATAACGGATATAATACTGTTAGAAAGTAACTAGAACCCCTTTAGCCCTACCTAGGCTAATTAAAAGACTAAGCGCTAGAGGTAATACTAAGATCTTCCCCTAAGCTAGAAATGCCAGAGAAATATACTAATATATTTAACTAGGGACCTAACCGGAACCCTCCCGGAAGACTATCAGCCTATAATTAGTATAGTAGTGGTATATAGACTGCTTATAAGCCAAGCGGGCCTACTCCTTTAGGTAATTTAACTTAAACACTAACTTAAGACCTAAGGCTTATTAGGAAACCTATACTAGTTACTAGTACTAATACTACCTCTATAGCCAGAGCTTCCCTAGGCCTAAGTTTAAAAAGTTAAAAGCCTTATACCAATATCCTTTAAGGTGGATATTAGAAAGCTATTATAAGGCTCTTAGAAGCTATACGGGAGGAAGCTACTAATAAATATATTAGAACCTTTTAAGGGCAAATTTAGATCTAGTAGGGTTTAATCTAAGCTAGATAAGTTCTTTTATAACCTAGCTAGGGCTAGGGGCTTCCTAGGGGCTACCTAGTACCTATTTAAGGAACTATAGAAGACTTAGAGAGATATCTACGCAATAAATAGAAAAAGGATATAGACTAACTGGCTAAGGCCTTTAGTAGTTTAGAACTCCGTTATAGACCTAGCGCTTAATAGTTAGACGACTAGGTTTATAAAGTAGATAACTTCTTTAAAATGCTAATAATATAAGATAATACCAAAGAGTGTATATAATGCATTATTAGTAGGATTAAAGACTAATTGCTAAACTAGATCGCGCTTAATTAATTAAATAAAGAGCAAGTAACTATATGGCTATAGCTATAGACCTTTTTAAAGGGTTAGACCTAAGATCTATAGGTTATATAATATAAGAATGTAGAACAATTCTAGAATAGTATATAGCTAGACCGTTATACTTAATAGATGGATTTAAACCCCTTTAAAAATAAGAACAGTAGTATCTATAAAAAGGAGAAGATTGGATTTATTTAGGCTAAAATTAAGCTAGTAATTTATAACAAAATAAAGCGCGTAGGAGCCCTATTGTAAATTACTATGTATACTAATTTTAAATAAGCGGTTCTAAACGCTAAGGATATAGTAAGGAATTAGACCTCTTCTAGTAAGAAGCTAGGGGGTAGCTAAAAGCGTAGGCACTTTAGTAGTAACATAGGGCAGACCTAGTCTTTAAAAAAGCCGTTTTTAAAGAGAAATCTGGGATAGTTAAAGTTAGGGACCTTAAGCAATGGGAAAGACTCCTAGAGCTAACCTAATACCCATCTGGCACCCTTATGGGAATACTCCAAAAAGTTAAGAAAAAACTTCTCTAGAGGTAAACCCAATTAGAAAAATAAGTAGGGTAATAACTGTACTAATAATCTATAAAAAGAAAAGCCCTAGTTGCGGACCTCTCCTAGCTATAACTAGGGTAAGATATAGAAGAAGAAATTCTCTGTATTGCTATTAAGCTAAAAATAATACTCCCTATAGACGAGGTACGTTAGTTCTAAGCACTATATAATAGCGGCGCTAAAATTAATCTTATATAATATAATTTGGTAAAAGAGTATAAGCTTATTCTATTACTAAGATAGCGGAAACCTACTATAGGGTTTCTAGATAAGTATTGGATTAAACTATATAGTGTTAGTGGCCAATATATATAACCGCACTAAGGTAGTTGGCCCGCAACCCTTCTAGACAGCTAACTTTATAGGTTATAACCTTATTCTTAGATATTCTTAGCTCGCGGAAGTAGATTTTAAGATACGCTTTAAAATAGAAGCCTTTAAATAGTGGAACGATAAAGAATTGGAAGGGCGTATATTACTAATAAGCTTAAAGGATATTCTAGAGGATATAGCTTTAAGCGAAATAGTATACGCTCTATACCTAAAGGAGTATTAGAGCTAATCCCTATTTTATAATAAGATTAGTATAGAGCCTAGTATAGGTGATAACCCTTTTATAATAGATACCCTATAGAGAACTGCCAGATAGGTTACGGAGATATTATAGGAAGGCGGCGATCTTAAAGATCTTATAAAATACTTTTATTATTATAGGTTACTCTAGCTTAAGTAATACGCAAAGAGTATACTATAGTACCTTAAACGCTGCATTAAGGAGTTCTCTACCCTTTACTGGCTACTATATAAAACCGTTTAATATATAGCGGTAACTATATACAAACAACTACTATAGCGCGCGATGTTGCCTATAAGCGTCCTAAGGGAGCTCTAGGATCTACCTACGTTAGGAAAAAATTTACTAGCATTTCCTAACATTTAGCAGCTAGACGCGGCATTTATAATTAAGTATTAGCATTTAGCTGCTAAATACGGCATTTATAACTAAGTCTTAGCATTTAGCTACTAAGTGCTAACTATATAATTACTAAGCATATATAAAAGTATAATTTTTATATTTTATTAATATTAGTAAGCATATATAGAAGTATAAAAGTATATATTTTAAATATTTTAAATATTATTAATATTAGTAAGCATATATAAAAGTATAATTTCATAATTTTATTAATTTTAAATATTTCACATTTTATATTTTATATATACTTTATTAATAAATATTAAAATTACTACCTCTAAAGCTCTGCATAAAGCTCTATACAAAGCTCTACATAAAGCTCTATACAAAGCTCTGCACAAAGCTCTATATAAAGCTTTATATAAGGCTCTGCACGAGGCTCTGCATAAGGCTCTATATGAGGCTCTGTATGAGTGTAAGGCTATTGCCTAGGTATAGGGTAGGGAGCAGGCAAGCCGAGCATGAGTTATAAGGAGAGTCAATAGAAGAGGACAATATGGCAAAGAGTAGGTATAGCAATACCCTAGTACTGAGAGAGATACGAACCAATAAAGAGGGAAAGGACTGCAGGCCCGAGGAGCTTATAAGGAGGTGCCAAGGGCTAGCTAAAGGCTAGCCTTGGTAGCTCCTAAGAGCCCCTAGGCGTGCACCTAAGTAAGGGTCCAAAAGATTCCTTACAACGAGGCTCTATAGGAAGCTCTGTATAAAGCTATACAGCTTTGCACAAGGCTCTACACGAGGCTCTATATAAAGCTCTATATATAGAGGCTCTGCACGAGGCTCTGTATGAAGCTCTATATAAAGCTCTACACGAAGCTCTACACAAAGCTCTATATAAAGCTCTATGTACGGAGGCTCTGTATAAGGCTTTACGCGAAACTCTATGTATAGAGGCTCTGCGTCGGGTCCCCACTATATTCCCAATAGCCTCCACACGTGCCTCTGCCCCCTATATAGCCACCTTAATTTTTACCTTTTCTTCCTTCCTTATATCCTCCCTACCTAGGGAGGCACCAGAACAGCAGCCAGTAGGGAACCGTCGCCAGAACCAGACGACGACCGTTTAAACAACCAGCCAGCGAATACTATGAACGATTTAATCAATCAATCGATCGAATTGAACCAGAGCTTTAATATCGGCCTATTACTAAATCAAATCAAGGCCTCCTAGGGAGGCACCCTAGACGACCACCATTCAAATGTACAACCAGCGAACGGCTATGGAGAACGGTTCGAATAAATCAAAGCCTTTAATCGGGCCAACCCCTCTTCTAAATTAAATTAGATACTAATATAGGTAGGTAGGTAGGTAAGTAGGCAGATAGACAGATAAACAGATAGATAGGTAGGTAGGCAGGTAGGCAGGTAGGCAAATAGGTAGATAGGCAGGTAGATAGGTAGGCAGGTAGGTAGGCAAATAGACAACTAGGTAAGTAGGTAGGCAGGTAAATAGGTAGGTAGACAAGTAGGCAGGCAGGTAAATAAGTAAGTAAGTAGGTAGGCAGGTAGGTAAATAGGTAGATAGATAGGTAGATTAGTAGATAGGTAGGTAGAAGAGAACCGTTATAATATTATTTATTTAGCTAGCTACTATTAAGTGTATAGGAAGAGTAACGCTTATCTATTATTTAAAGTAAGTAAGATATATAAAATACACAAGAAGGGTATTATATATTAATTGCGTATTAAGTATAAAAAAAGCTTAATAGAATAAAGGTACTACTTGCCTAAGTAGCTATAAATACGCAATTAGCTGCACCGCGTTATTAGTTACTATTAAATGCGGTAGTATGCCGCTCCTTAGTTAATACTATACGCTACACATTATAATGCGCGAAATGCGTATTTAGCCGCAAAATGCTGCCAAATGCTGTAAAAATACTAGTAAATTTTTTCCTAATGTAATAATAATATAGAGGACAAGATCTATATTATAACCTTTAAAACCTCCTCACGGTTTTTTTTGGAGCTCTTGCTGCACCCGGCCCAAAAAGACCAAAACCAACCAAAAGAACCCTAAAAAACACCCAGAGAATCCCCCTAAGATGCATGCATCGCAGGGGAGGCACACGTTAACCAACAGTAGTTCGCACTTGCGCGCGACCGCCAGATCCACGCCCAACAACAGCCCTCCACAATAAAGACGGGCGAATACCACACTATAAAGCAGAAATACCTCTATTAAGAAGGCATCTAATAAAATATAAAGCCTACTGGACGCGTCTAGTATCTAGAATTACGGGGAAGTAACCATTAGCTATAACAAACTAATATAGCTAGTAGAATAGCTCTACCAGTCCAGTAAGCCCTAGGCGCCCTTTTAGCAAACCCTTAATTAAATCCTCTAATGGCTAAGTAAAATTAAAAATAAATAAAACCCCCCTTTACCGGCAAACCGCACCTAGGCCGCCGTAGCTGCGCTTCTATAGCATAGGGAACCCACCCCCCTTAAGACAATAACTGGGTATATAATTATAATATAACTAAACATAGAAAAAGCAGAGGGGCTTAAGGGACAATTAGAAATAGAAGTCCTTATAAAGATTTACAAAGAGGTCTATAACGCAGTTATAGTCCAACACCTTAGGAGCGGAGACATTAGAGTCACCCTAAAGGACTAATAGGCAAAGGAACAAGCCGTAAGAGTAGGGGACAGGCTAGGAGAATATATTGGCATAAAAGTGCTCTGTAAAGATTACCTAGTTAAAGTCCTAGCGGTTCCTATAAGCCTTAGGGTAGAAAAGGGACGCTAGGCGGACAACATAGTAATTATATAGGAGATAGTAAAGCAAACGGAACGCCTTATACTAGGCCTTGAGATCACCCAAATCTAATAGCTTTAATAGGAAAATGCAAACTAAGCAAACAATAAGAACAATAAGAGGATATAAAAGTCGCCAGAGACTTGCTAGGGAGACACCAGTTAAATATATAGCTCCCTTATTATTAGCACATATATACTAGGAATGCAAAAACTCCTTATCTAAAAAGGAATAATTATAAATGGCCTTATATATAACGCAAGGCTCTATAACCACAGACTACGCCTAGAACGATGCTACTACTATATATAATAGGGACACACCCAATCCATATACGCAACACAGATGTGCTATAGCCACTATGCAGGCCCCCACAATACAAGACACTACTCAAATTAAAACCAAATAAAATGCGCAAACTACCACCGAAGCACATATAAGGCGTGGGAGAGAGAAGACTGCATTAAATATAGGAGACGGAAGGCAAGGGCTTAATAGCTATGGGAATAACTGCACGCTAGGTTATATAAATAGAAACAATAAGCGATAAGCTAGGGAGATACAAGTACCTTTTTCTAGCGTTTCCTACCTTTAATATTAGGGGGCTAGGCCAGCTATCCTAAGCCTTAACGGGCCAGAAACGGCGCCGCGCGATATTACCAGACTAAATAGGGACATAAGGGTCACAGGGGACACAAGGGAGAGAACGCCCTATAGGAAGACCCCTATAGACAGCTATAGTAAGCTTAAGACTAGGACAATTAAGAATTAGATTTAACGCGGTAAATATAATATTTGCAGCCGACCTATAAAGGGCCTATAGTTGACCAGTAGGGGAAGAACCGGAGATAATAATAGATTTAGATATAGAAGTGCTAGTAGGAACATAAGACATAGGAATGGAAAGCTCTATATAAAATAAGTAGCGACTAGGGTATAGACACAAGAGATAGAAGTTCTGAATATTTTAGAGAAAGTGGAAACAGAAGAAGCGAGGAACAAAGAAAAGGCAAAGGACCCTTACTAGGGGTCCGCCACCTATCCATTATATAGTATAACTGCGGCAACATAAACCACCGTCTTATAAGGCCTTTACTAGACAGTCTAGACCCAGAGAAACACTATATCCTTGCCATATAAGAGCCGTACTACAATACCTATATATAATTAATATACTGCCCCCAAGGATTCCAGCTTCTATACGAACCAAAAGTAGCCACTTACGTGTGCTTTATAATTAGCAAGGCTATTAGCCTGTCCTTATGGTTATAGCAGGCAGTTAACCTAGATATTGCAGTTATAACAGTCTAGATATATAGGGGACCGGTATAAATCATTAATATATATAACCCTAGGGTTAAAGGGGTCCCATAAATAGAGAATATTATATCAGCAATAAGCTTACTAGAAACCGAAGGCATAGAGTCTATCCTACTAGAAGATATAAACCTCCACTACCTATAGTGGGGGGGGATCTATATTGCTGCTAAATAACAGGCAGAATGCCTACTAAGAGCTATAGACACCTAGGGCCTCAAGCTAGCTACCTCCCTAGGAGCAATTATATAGCAATAAGGAACCTCTAGAAGTACAATTAACCTTATATTTATAGACAAAAGCCTATACTAGAGACTTAAAAGGTGCAACCCTAAAGAAGAATAGGCAATTGCTTTAGACCATATCCCTATCCAGATATAGCTAGATTTGGATATTAAGGCGCAACCAAGTAGTAAAAGATACGCAATAAGGAAGCTTAAGACAGACAGTTTCCTTAATATAGTTAAACAATAACTTTAAGACCTAGAAGAAATCTACCTAATACCAAACAAGCGAGGCTTATTAGCTACCCCTAAGGAAATTAACCAAAGATTAGAAAGGATCCAGGCAGCGATTAAAAATAGGCTAAAAAAGCACTGCCTGGTCTTAAAACCGGGCCCCTATACGCGATATATATAGTCCGCACAATACGCGGTTCTTATTGCTAGCCAACAACAAGTAAAAAGGAAATATATAAGCAGCCACAACCCTAAAGACAAGAGACAATATAAAGACACAAGAAACTAGTTAAAGAATACCCTAAAGAAAGAAGTAAGGAAGAATTGGAGATAGTTTATAAATAAGCACACTTCTAACCCGAGCCTCCCCTACAATAAGGGCCTTTGGGCCATGGCAAAATAGGTAAAGAAAAAGGTAGGGCGCCTAGCAGAAGACCTATACCTACCACCCCTACAAAGAGCAGGGGAACTATAGGCTACTAATAACAACAATAAGAAGGCAAAGATCCTTATAGAAAGGTTCTTCCCCTAACCAGCTTTAGCAGACCTTAGCGACATCACAGGTAAAATACCGGTGACTTACCTAAGGGTCAACAGCGACATAACAATAGAGGAAATGGCCAGAACCATTAGCCGCCTTTTAAATAATATAGCACTAGGACTAGATGGGATTCTAAATAAGGCCTTAAAGACCTATAGACCACTTATAGCACCCTAGCTTGTAGATATAGCTAGGGTATGCTTTGCTATAGGCTACTACCCACGACTTAGAAGATCTATAACGACGGTTATTCTATAGAAAGAAGGTAAAGCAAATTACTTAATCCCAGAAAGCTACCGCCCTATCGCCCTAGAAAACACCCTTAGCAAGATTTTAAAAAAGGTAATAGCGGACCGCATAGCAGATATGGCTAAGGAACACGCCCTACTACCACAAAGCCAAATAGGGGCAAGAAAGAACCGCTTAACGCTATTAGCACTTACGCTACTCGCTACCACCATTAAATCTACATGGGCGATGCGAAGGGACTTTATAGTATTAATGCTTAGCCTAGACATTAGTGGCGCCTATAATAATATACCCTACAAGCGCCTCCTATATATCCTTAGGGCAAAGGGCTTCCCAAAATGGATTATACAATTTATTTAAGGGTTTATAGGCCAGAAAGAAACATTAATGGTCTTTAGCGGATACCAGAGCCCCCCTATCGCAGTTACAACAGGAATACTATAAGGATTACCCCTCTCGCCTATACTCTTCCTTTTCTTTGTAAGCAACCTACTAGACTTCTTTAAGGAAGGGGCGACCTAGGGGATAGGCTTTATTAACGACACAAACCTAATTATATATAGGCCAACAGCCGCAGAGAACTGTAGAACACTAGAGAAAGCCTATAACACCTATATAGAATAGGCAAGACGACATAGAGTCCAATTCTTACTAGAGAAATACCAGCTAATCCATTTTATAAGAAAACGCAACCAATCTGCAGATCTCTAGCATGTAATTTATATCTAAGGCTTCAGGGGTTAACCAGTTTAGGGCCTAAGGGTATTAAGAGTATGGGTAAATAGCAAGCTCTAGTGGAGCGTATATACGGCGTAAGCAGCCCATAAGGGCTAAGCACAGTACATTATATTATCTAGGATTATCAATTCCATATAGGGTCTATGCTTCCAGAGGTCACGCCTACTATATACAGCAGTTGTCCGGCCTACCATAACGTATAGATCCAGCATCTGGGCTATTAGTAAAACTAAAAAGGGCCCCCCTAAATCACTCCTTAAACTACTCCAAAAGGTCCAGACAGCATGCCTCTGGAGTATAATAGGCGGGTATAAGCAAACGGCCGCAGCACTCCTTAAGAAGGAAGCCAATATCCCCCCCCTATAACTATATATTAAAGCTACCGTAATGCAAAGGGCGCAAAACAAACGCAACTCTAATATTATAAAGTATATTAAGACACGCCTAAATAAACTATAAAGGGACCCTAGGGTGCCTCGTAGGAGAACAATCTAACAACCCTAAAGTAGGGAAGATATACTAGAGAAACAGGTAAAAAAAGCAGAAGAAAAATAGTATAGTATTAGGGCCCAGGCCTATATAGAGGAGGAAGGGAGACGCACAAGAGGCCAATAAAGACAATAGTAAGAAAAAGAAAGGAGCTAAAGTAGAGCATAAAAGAACGCTAGGAAACTATCAACTGTAATACAATACTAGTTAGACCAGCACTGGAGAGGCGCATAGGAGTTAAAGGTATAGAGGCTAACTTAGGCAAGAGTAACCCAAGCCATAGCATGGTTAACGCCATGGGGGGTAAACACTTAAGGGCTCTAAAAAGGCCTAATAAAGGCAGAAAATATAATAGTAACACTCCTAAGAACAGGAATAATAGGATTAAAAGATTGGCTCTACTAGGTAGGCGTCCTAGTAGGTAGCCTAAAATGCGAATATGGCTGGCTAAAACAGACACCAAAATATATAATACTATTATGCCCCTTATATACTAACCGAGAAGCAATGCTCTTAGTAGCTGGCATAGAGAACTATAATACACTGCTTTTAATATAAAAAGGTCTTAAGGCGGTCACCCAGTGGCTTATTAGCCAAAATGTACTAAACCAGTTCCGGGTTGCAAGGGAAATAGTAATAAAAGGCAATAGGGTGGGTATTAGGCGCCCCCTAATAACTCTATAGTAGTAAAGTAAAGTTTGCGATACTAGTGCGTCCATAGGTTTATTACGGCAGCAGTGGTTCCCAAGGAGGTCAAAAGTAAGGTAGTAGAGCACTATAGGTAACTTGTAGGCGCCTTGCAGGCGCCTTATAGGCGAGTCCCAAAAGGCAGGGAGATAGATTACGGGTTTTTCTCAAATAGAGTTTTCTCCCTACATGTATATAAAGAGTAGTCCGCGTGGGCCTAATAGGGATCCGAATCGGACGTTAAGCAATAAATAATAATAATATAGAGGACAAATATAACCCTAATTTATTAAATATTCTAGTAGACTTAAGAGACTTACTAAGGGTATTTTTAAGTAGGTAAGCTAAAGTCCTTTTATAGAACTTAGAATATAATTATATAATTAATCTAGAAAAAGGTAAGCAGCCGCTAAACCTTTTTATTTATAACCTCTCTTATAAAGAGCTTAAGATTCTATAGGAGTACCTTAATAGCTTACTAGAAAAGGGATAGATATAGCCCAGTAAGTTACTAGCAGGTATACTAATCCTTTTTATCCTAAAACTAAATAGAACTATAAGGCTATATATAGACTATCGCGGCCTTAATAAAATTATAATTAAGAACTATTACCTACTACTACTGGTTAGTAAAATACTAGATTAACTATTTTAGGCGAAAATCTTTATAAAGCTAGATCTATAAGACACCTATTATAGGCTTTATATTAAAAATGGGGATAAATAGAAGACCGCTTTTAAGACCTAATATGGCCACTTTAAGTATCTAGTAATGCCTTTTAGGCTAGCTAATACGCCTATAATATTCTAATTATATATTTATAAAGCCTTAGGGGGACTAGCTAATTATACATACGTTATCTATTTAGATAATATTCTAATCTACTTAGAAAATAAGGATTAATAAAAGCAATACATCCACAAAGTACTAGAACATTTAAATAATTAGGGCCTCTACGCTAAGGCGTTAAAGTATATCTTTAATACTAAGCAGGTTAAGTTCTTAGGTTATATTATAATACCTATAGGTATAGATAATCTAAAAGTGGCTAGAGCTAGAGAGCTATTAGGATATTTAAGTATTTCTAGGCTTTGCCAATTTCTATAGGCGTTTTATATATAACTACTTAGATATTACCTAGCACCTATTTAACTATATTACTAATGCTTCTTAAACTCAGCTTAAGGAGAAAAAAGCTTAAAGGTAGAAAGGAAGAAAACTAAAAAGGGACTAACTAAATAGTATAAACTATAGATATGGCCTAGAAAGGTCTAGGAAGCCTTTTAGGAACTATATATAAAGTTTATAGAAGCTCTACTACTATAGCATTTTAACCCAAATTAGCCACTAATAATAGTTACTAATATATTAAATTTTACCCTTATTGGTATCCTACTATAACTTAATAGGCATTTAGGCACTACTTAGCTCTATTAGAGACCAGTAGCATTCTATAATAGAAAATTTTAGGGACCTAAAGTTAGGTATTATACCTATAATAAGGAACTACTAGCCATAGTTAACTACTTTAAATAGTGGCGACACTACCTTAAGCACACAAGCTATACCACTTAAATACTCTTAGATTATTATAATCTATGCTACTTTATAACTATAAAAAAGCTTATACCTTAATAGGCTAGATAGGTAGAGAAGCTTATATAATTTAATTTTAAAATTAAATATAAGCTAGGGGGAAACAACCCTATTAATAGACTGTTATAATAGCTAGACTATACTAACGGCTTTAAAATAGGAGAAGGAAAATAGATAATAGATATTTTACTCTCTATATTATAGAATAAGCTCTAGGGATAAAATACTTCAGTACCTATAGCTTTAAGTACTAAGTCTTAGGCGGTATAAACCCTATTAGCTATTACAGCGCTAATAGAAAATAGTAGATTGTGGCGGATAGTTATAGATAGTCGCGGATAGTTATAGATAGTCATAGACAGTTGAAAATAGTTTTAGATAGTTATAGTTATATAACTTAAGGGCTGCATAAAACCTTAAGCGGCACTGCTATTCTTCTCCTTCCCTTTCTTTGGCTTTAGATCCTTATTTATAGATAATCCAATTATATAGGCTTATGCGACCCTCTTGCCATGCTTATACCTTAATTAACTAAGTTACTAATATTATCCAAAGCCTATTATTACTCTTTCTTCCTAAAAAGGAACTTAAAAAATATTTATAGACTATAAAAAGAACAAGGACACAGAATAGGACCCTAAGGACATTATTAGAACTAAAAGAATATAAATAGAATATAGACCCTAAAAATAGGATATATATAGACCAGAACTCCTAGAAAATAAACACTAGAAATTACCTAATATCCCTACTACTATGCTAAGAAATATAGCAGCTGGCAAAGCCGCTGTAGGACCTATAAATACCTCTAATAGTAAAACAGTTGCCGTTTTAACCCCTTAGGAAGAACTTATAGTAGCTAATACCGAAATTAAATAGCTTTAAAAGCTACATAAAACTAGAGACACCCTAGTACCTAGCAAGGAGTTATTAGACACCTAGAGACTTACTATAGTCCTTAAGGCCCTAGCCTAACGCATAGTATTAGCATTATTATGGTCCACGAAGGTTGCGGACCCCCTATTACTTACAGACGGAACTAACCCTATATTTAACAATTAGAAGCTTTAACTATAAGATAAGCTTAAGGTTAATACGGACTACTTCCCTACTACTTAAGCTAAAATGGCCTATATCTTTGGCCGTACTAATAGGGATACGCAGACGTATTTATATCTGCAATATGCCTAGGACTTAGCAAACCCCTTCCTCTCTAGAGAAGAGATAATTAACTATCTATCTTCTATTTATAAGGACCCCTTTAAGATATAAAACGTCCGCCTTAATTATAAAGCCCTTAATATAAAAACAATAGAGACCTTTTTAGCCTTTTAGATTTACTTTTTATACCTAGCTAGCCAAGCCTAAATTCCCTATAAAGACCTAATACCAGACCTCTTTAATAAGCTTACCCTAGACCTACAGCGCGCCATACTACTAGTTTTTACTTCTATATAGACGCTAAAGGTAGTTATAGACTACTACCTAGCTATTAATTAAGGCCTCTATTAAATTAAGGTATAAGCTAAGCGGTATAAAGCTAGAAACTCTTTAAACCAGACTATAAGCGCTATAAAAATAGCCTATAGTGCCCTAGCACAATTAGCAACTCCTATAGCACTAGCTATACAGCCCGCCATTAATTTAGTAGCTAGCTATATAGCTAGCCCAGCTATAGGTCTAGTGCATACTTAGCCTATATATAGTAATCCCTATAGATAGGCCCTTAGTAATTAAGGAGCTTGCTTTTTATACAGCTAAAAGGACTACTTTACTAAGGACTGCCTAATAAAGGCAAAAATGGATAAGGTTCTATTAATACAGGAAAATAGTACGGAGTTAGAAAAAGAAGAGCCCTAGAGGAAGACTCCTCTTTAGGGCTAAAAGGGATTAATATATTATATATTAATCTAGGTTAGCTAGTTAGTGGAAGAAGCTGCACTATCCCTTATATTTTATTCCGCAATAAATATTAAGTTTTAACCTCTGCTTTAGCTAACTCTAAAGCAAATACCTTTACCTTAATAGATATATAGTATGCTATAAAGCTGGCTAACTTTTTAAATATACCCTATAAAGAACTTCCTAAACCAATTCCTATTTATGGATATAACAGATAAATAGAACTACCCATTACAACTATTTTATAGATTTACCTCCGTATAGACAGATAAAGGTAGTATAATATCCCCTTTTTTATTACAGACTAGGAAGCTATAATATAATCTTAAAAAGAAAATAGCTAGCCTATCTAGGCTTATAGCTTAATATATAGAATAGACAGCTTATCTAGCCCAAAATCTTACCCCTAACACCTTCTTTTATAAAGGAAATCAGCATTATAATAGAAAACCTTATACGGCTATAGATAGACACCGTTTACTAGGCTAATGCTATATATAGGGACTAGGCCTA
>Ga0307507_10001288_pt1 | contig 56255 bp, 13 predicted proteins | sample 7_EM_MG_FD_207223 | JGI IMG/M metagenome (GOLD analysis project Ga0307507, IMG submission 207223) | Populus trichocarpa ectomycorrhiza microbial communities from riparian zone in the Pacific Northwest, United States - 7_EM | ecosystem: Host-associated > Plants > Roots > Unclassified | place... | reverse complement strand
ATTTAAATTATTAAAATTTATTATTAAGTGGTTGTTAAGATATTAAAGTGTGATTTTTCCATTTTTTGGTGTGTTTTTGAAGTGATTAGCTTACCCGTTTGACCAGCTCACCCGTGAAATACGTTAACTTATTAAAGGCTTAAACCGGCTTATTATTAATATTGTCGTCTTCCTCTTAAATTAATGGTTTAAATACTTCTTTATCGTCTTCTAGAAGGACCTTATTCTTAGTCTAGATATTAGGGAGTTAAATCTTCTTAATTAGCGTATCTAATTCAGCGTGTATTCCGACACCTTAGGAGTAGAGACATTAGAGTCACCCTAAAGGACCAACAGGCAAAGGAACGGGCCGTAAGGGCAGGGGACAGGCTAGGAGAGCGTATTGGCATAAAAGTGCTTCGTGAAGATTACCTAGTTAAAGTCCTGTCGGTTCCCATAAGCCTTAGGGTAGAAAGGGGACGCCAGGCGGACAATACAGCAACTATATAGGAGATAGTAAAACAAACGGAACGCCTTATACTAGGACTTGTAATTACCCAGATCTAATGGCTTTAACAGGAAAATATAAACCAAGCATATAATAAGAACAATAAGAGGATATAAGGGGCGCTAGAGACTTACTAGGGAGACAATAGATAAACGCATAGCTCCCTTATCGTTAGCGTATATACACTAGGAATGCAAAAACTCCTTATTTAAAAAGGAATAATTATAAATGGCCTTATATACAACACAAGGCTCTACAACTATAGACTATACCTGGAATGATGTTATCGCTATGTACAATAGGGACACACCTAATCCACATACATAGCACAGGTGTGCTGCGGCCACTGTGCAGGCCCCCATAATATAAGACAATGTATAAATTAAGACCAAATAAAATGCGCAAACTGTTACCGAAGCACATATAAGGCGTGGGAGAGAGAAGACTGCATTAAATATAGGAGATGGAAGGAAAGGGCTTAATAGCTATGGGAATAACTGCACGCCAGGTTATATAAATGGAAACAATAGGCAATAAGCTAGGGGGACGCAGGTATCTTCCTAGCGTTTCCTACCTTTAATACTAGGGGGCTAAGCCAGCCATCCCAAGCCTTCACGGGCTAAAAGCGACGCTGTGTGATATTACCAGACCGAATAGGGATATAAAGGACATATAGAACACAAGGGAGAGGACGCCTAGTAGGAAGACCCCTATAGATAGCTACGGCAAGTTTAAGGCCGGGATAATTAAGAATTAGATTTAACATAGTAAACACAACACACGTAGCTAGCTTATAAGGGGCATATAGCCAACCGGCGAGAACGGGGGAAGAACCAGAGGTAATAATAGACTTAGATTTAGAAAGGCTAGTAGGAACATAAGATATAGGAATAGAAAGCTCTATATAAAATAAGTAGTGGCTAGGGAGTAAATATAGGAGATAGAAGTTCTAAACATTTTAGAGAAAGTGGAAACGGAAGAAGTGAGGAGCGAAGGAGAGGCGAAGGACCCCTACTAGGGGTCCGCTACTTAACTATTATATAGTATAACTGCGGCAATACGAACCACTGTTTAGCAAGGCCCCTACTAGACAGTCTAGACCTAGAGAAATACTATATTCTTGCTATATAAGAGCCGTATTATAATACCTATATATAATTAATATACTACCCCTAAGGATTCCAGCTCCTGTATAAACTAAAAGCAGCCATATACGTATGCTTTATAATTAGTAAAAATATCAGCCTTGCCTTATAGTTATAGCAGGCAGTTAACCTAGATATTGCAGTTATAACCATCTAGACATATAGGGGACTAGTATAAATCATTAATGTCTATAACCCTAGGGTCAAAGGGGTAGCATAGATAGAGAACATTATATCTATAATAAGCTTGCTAAAAACTGAATACGTGGAGTCTATTCTACTAAGAGATATAAACCTCCACCACCTACGGTGGGAGGGCATCCATATTGCTACTAATTGATAGGTAGAGTGCCTACTAAGAGCTATAGATAACGGGGGCCTTAAGCTAGCTACCCCCCTAGGTACAATTACATGGCAATGGGGTACTGCTAAAAGTATAATTAACCTTACGATTATGGACGAAAACCTATACTAGAGACTTAAAAGGTGCTCCCCTAAAGAAGAATAGGCACTTACCTTAAACCATATCCCTATCTAAATACAACTAGATCTGGACATTAAGGCGCAACTAAATAGCAAAAGATATGTAATAAGGAAGCTTAATATAGATAGCTTCCTTAATATAATTAAACAACAACTTTAAGACCTAGAAGAAATCCACCTAATACCAAATAAGCGAGGCTTATTAGCTACCCCTAAGGAAATTAATTAAAGACTAGAAAGGATCTAGGCAGTAATTAAAAGCGGGCTAGAAGAGCACTACCTAGTTTTAAAACCGGGCCCCTATGCGCGACACGTATGGTCCATATAGTGCGCGGCCCTTATAGCCGGCCAACGACGAGCAAGGAGGAAATACATAAGCAGCCACGATTCTGAGGATGAGAGATAATATAAAGACACAAGAAACCAGCTAAAGAATACCCTAAGAAAAGAAGCAAGGAATAACTGGAGACGGTTTATAAATAAACACACTACTAACCTGAGTCTCCCCTATAATAAGGGCCTTTAGACTATAGCGAAATAGGTAAAGAAAAAGGCGGGACGCCTAGTAGAAGATTTATACTTACTACCCCTATAAAGAGCAGGCAAACTATAGGCTACAAGTAACAATAACAAGAAGGTAAAGATCCTTATAGAAAGATTTTTCCCTTAACTGGCTCTAGCAGACCTTAGCGATATTACTAGTAAAACACCGGTGACTTGCCTAAGGGTTAATAGTGACATAACAACTGAAGAAATAGCTAGAACTATTAGCCGCCTTTTAAATAATATAGCACTAGGACTAGATGGGATTCTAAACAAAGCCCTAAAGACCTATGGACCACTTATAGCACCTTAGCTTGCAGACGTAGCTAGAGCATGCTTTGTAATAGGCTACTACCCATAACTTAGAAGATCTATAACGACGGTCGTCTTATAAAAAGAAGGTAAAGTAGACTACTTAATCCCAGGAAGCTACCGCCCTATTACCTTAAAAAACACCCTAAGCAAGATCTTAGAAAAGGTTATAGTGAACCATATAGCAGATACGGTAGAGGAACACGCCCTACTACCACAAAGCTAAATAGGGGCAAGAAAGAATTACTTAACGCTATTAGCACTTACACTACTCGCTACTACCATTAAAACTGCATAGGCTATGCGAAAGGACTTTGTAGTATTAATGCTTAGCCTAGATATCAGTGGTGCCTATAATAATATACCCTATAAGCGTCTCCTATACATCCTTAGGGTAAAGGGCTTCCCAGAATGGATTATTTAATTTATTTAAGGATTTATAGGCCAGAAAGAAATATTACTGGTCTTTAGTGGATACTAGAGCCCCCCTATCGCAGTTATAATAGGAATACTATAAGGATTACCTCTGTTGCCTATACTCTTCCTCTTCTTTGTAAGTAACCTGCTTAATACCTTTAAGAAAGGGGCGACCTAGGGGATAGGCTTTGTTAATAATATAAACCTAATTACATATAGGCTAACAGCCGCAGAGAACTATAGGACACTAGAGAAAGCCTATAACACCTATATAGAATAGGCAAGACAATATAGAGTCTAATTCTTACTAGAGAAATACTAGCTAATCTATTTTATAAGAAAATGTAACTAATCTGTAGATTTTTAGCATATAATCCATATTTAAGGCTTTAGGGGTTAACTGGTTCAAGGCCTAAGGGTATTAGGAGTGTAGGTAGACAGCAAGCTCTAATAAAGCGCATATACGGCGCAAGCGGCCTATAAGGGCTAAGCATAGTATATCGCCATATCCAGGATTGTTAATTCTATATGGGGTCTATGCTTCTAGAGGTTATACCTACTATATACAGCAGTTGTCTGGCTAACCATGACGTATAGATCTAGCATTTAGGCCACTAGAGAAACTAAGAAAGGCCCCCCTAAATCACTTCTTAAACCACTCTAAAAGGTCCAAATAGCCTGCCTTAGGAGGATAACAGGTGGGTATAAGCGAACGGCTACAGCACTACTTGAGAAGGAAGCTAATATTCCCCCCCTATAACTATATATTGAAGCCAATATAATGTAAAGGGTGTAAAAGGAACGTAACTCTAACGTTATAAAGTATATTAAGACACGCCTAAATAAACTATGGAGGGACCTTAGGGTGCTCTGTAGGAGAAGGAACTAACAACCCTAAAGTAGAGAAGATATATTAGGAAAACAGGTGGAGAAAGCAGAAGAAGAATAGTACGGCGCTAGGGCCCAGGCCTATATAAAGAAGAAAGGGAGACGCGCAAGAGGCCAGCAAAGATAATAGTAAGGGAGAGAAAGGAGCTAAAGTAGAGCATAAAAGAGTGCTAGAAAACCATCTACTATAACATAATACTAGTTAGACTGACGCTGGAGAGACGAATGGGAGTTAAAGGTATAGAGGTAGACTTAGGTAAGGGGAACCTAAGCCGTAGTATAGGTAATATTATAGGGGGTAAATACCTAAGGGCTCTAAAAGGGCCTAATAAAGGCAGAAAATATAATAGCAACACTCTTAAGGACAGGAATAATAGGACTAAAAGATTGGCTTTACTAGGTGGGTGTCCTAGTAGGTAGCCTAAGGTGTGAATATGGCTGGCTAAGACAGACACCAAAATATATAATACTGTTATGCCCCTTACGCACCAGCTAAGAAGCAATGCTCTTAGCAGCTGGCATAGAAAACTATAATACACTGCTCTTAACATAGAAAGGCCTCAAGGCGGCTACCTAGTGGCTTATTGGCTAAAATATGCTAGACCAGTTCCGGGTTACAAAAAAAATAGTAATAGAAGGCAAAGGGGCGAGTAATAGGCGCCCCCTAATAACTCTACAGGAGTAGAGTACAGTGTGTAATACTAGCGCGTCCGTAGGTTTATTACGGCAGCAGTGGTTCCTAAGGAGGTCAAAAAGTAAGGTAGTAGAGCACCACTGGTGACTTATAGGCGACTCGTAAGCGAGCCCCAAAAGGCAGGGAGACGGATTACGGGGTTTTCTTAAATAGAGTTTTCTCCCTATATGTATATAAGAAGTAGTCCGCGTGGGCCCAACGGGGATCCGAATCGGATGTTAAGCAATGAATAATAATAATTCAGCGTGTAGATCCTTTAAGATGTCTATTTATTTACTATTAAAGAATGTCTTTTTATTAAAAATAATATCCCTAGTAGAGATAATAATACCCTTATATAGGATCTAGATCCTATAGATATTAGTAGAGTTATAGCCAACAAGGTAGCTAATATGGGCTTGCAGATCTAGCTTGCTTGGCCTTTTCTTCTTTAGTTAGGCATTTGACGTTATCACATACGCCTTATAGCCGTAGGCTTTTAGGTACGCTAGTTGCGGTCTTCTTAATCTCCTATTAGCTAGGAAGGTATAGAACCTCTTATATAGCAATTTCCATCTATTGCTTTCTTATGGCGTTTAATCTTAAAAGTAGACTACATAGTTAACAATCTCATTCTATAGATTATGTGGTAGATTAGCAGCAATTCTTATTACTTGTGCTCTTTTAATAATTATACCCCCTAAGCTTTTAGCGGTACCATTCTAAGCTTAGGTATATAGCGCCAAAGGCTTAAATATAATCCCTTAAGTCCGTAGCTATTTAAGGGTTCTCCTTCTCCCTAGCTTGTTATCTAATCTAATAGTATTAACCTTAAGGTTATACCTTAGATAAATCCATTAGATGAAATCTTTAAGCACTTATAGTGTCTCCTTCTCTTTGCTATGCGTTATTATAAAGTATAAAAAGGATCTTCCTAAGAAGGTGTTATAGATAAGTATAACTCGTATAAATCTGGTATACGCTTCCTTAAGGTTAGTCCAGTCAATATGGAGGTTAAAATAGGGTTTATTAATATTCCGTTCTAAGAACCTTTATAAGACCTAACGCTTAATTTTAGCAAGACTGTAGTGTTAACATTCCGTTATTTTAGGGCCTTAAAGCTTAACTCCTAGGGCGTTAATACCTAAATAATAAAGGCTTATAGGTCCTAAATGACCTAGACGCAGATGCTATAGTTATATATCACCTTTCGCATCTAGACGAATGTCTCTTAATAATATTCTGCGCTTCTATTAACGGTATAGCAGTCGGCTTAAATTAAAAGCTAATTTTAGGCTTCCTAATTAGACATACTTAATAGTCTATTATCTATAACATTCTTCTATTTAATATAGGATTGTATTATCCTTCTAAACTAGAAGATTATTGTCTCCTTTATTGTCCTAATAGTACCCTTATTTTTAAAGTAGATGGAATAACACTAGATTTATATTAAAGTCCGTATAAAAGGCAATGTCCTTAAGATGTAGAATTCCCTTACTTTTGTCTAGTTTTATAACTTGGATAATAACATCGCCGTAACCTAGTATAGGCACTTCTAAGCTGCCGGCGGTAATGTATTTGTATCTTAGGGCTTTCCTAAAGTTGTAGAAATAAAAGAGATTATTAAAGATATAGAGAGTGGTTCCTAAGTTAAGAATAGTTAATAGCTTTAATAGATAGAGTTAACTAGTGTGATATAATTCTAGGAATATCGTATTGGCTTCTCCTTTAATCTTCTTAACTATCTCCTAACTCTTGTCCTGTTATTATTAAGCTTTATTAACTTTTAATTCCTTAAGCTTAAGTTATTCTACTTAGGTAGCTAGGTCCTTATTATGCTCTACCTTTATAAGCACCCTTTTTATCTATGTACCTATAGCTTTAAATCCCTTAGGCCTTTTGCTCTTAAATAGATACTAACAGTTAGGAAGGGTATATCCCCTTATATCGCATGCCAGGCATTTGAGGTTCTTTAACCTTTTAGAAGATATCTCTTTAGTTAAATTTATACCTGCCCTTTTTTAGCTACAAGATAAGCTGTTCCCTCTTCCCTTTTAGACTTCAGTAGTTAGGATATCCTCTTTGGATTCTCCTACGTAGTCTACGTTAAATATATTCCTTTTTACCATTATAGGTACGGCTTTAAAAAGGGTTTGGAATGCTTCTCGCAGCTCCATTACTACTTTATGGTATTTTAATAAGAGAGCCTTTTTAATATTATTTACCTGTTTTATATACAGAACAAAATAGGTTTCGCTTATAGGTTGTATTGTATTTATAAGGTCCATTAGCCAAATCCCATTAGTTATCTATAGAAGATTATGCTTCTCGGCCATCTTTATTGCATGCTCCCATTAGTTAAGCCACTGGGTAACCTTTGTCTATTTAAGTCCCTTAAGTAATTTAGTGTACTGTAGTTATACCTTCTTTATTATAAAGTTCTTTAAGGGCTTAGTATCTTCTTTTAACCAAATTAGCCATTCCTTAACTATAAGGGAAGGGTTAAGCAGTAGCTTCTTCTGGATTGATACTATAGATATAATCTAGGTATGTATCTGTTGCAGATACTCTTCCTGTTTTAGGAAGTACTTTATATCCTAGTTGTAGTATTATCTGCTATTCTTATACGCTTTCTATTAATTTATCGAGAGCTGTGCATATAAGGTTGCATTCTTATTATAATCTATAACTTCTAGATAGGCTGGTTCTTATAGTAGAGCTCGTTAAGGTGCTGCATTATCTGGGTTAATATAGGCCCAAATTTATTTGTCTATAAGGGCTTATAGTTGCCAGATTTATTACTCATAGTCTTCTAGTTTATTAAGGATAATTATAGTTAACAAACTTAACGTTAGTAGAGTTATTTAACTAATAGGCAAAGGAGGAATTAAGATGGTATTTTATTATTAGGATCGTCCTTATTATTAGGATCGTCCTTTAACGATTAAGGTGTTAGAGTCTTATAGAATCTCGTGGAATCTCATGGAATCTCATCCTGTGACACTTAAGGTAGGTTTTCTATTAGAGTCTGTGTCCTTAATAATGTGTTAGAGTCTAATAATAAGGTAGTATTTCTTTAAATAATTGAGTAATAGCTAAATAGCTTCTTAAGTCGGCGGACTGGGCTTATAACTGTTATAAAGTGCATATAGAGCAGTTCATTAATGAAATAGGTTGATTAATTGATGATCTTGTATCGTGACTTGAGTGACGTGTCTTAAGGCCCTAGGGCTTCAAGCTACGAAGAGATTTTACAGTGCACGTGCTCCGTGCACGTGACTTGTGCATGTGACCCACGCCTTTTAGAGAATACAGATTATCTGATAGGTTTATTATCTTAGTTTTAAAGGATTTTCTGTTTTGTAGTTAAAATCGGCTGGGTTCCTTGCTGGGCTGTGCACCGTGCTGGCAGCCACCTAGCTAGCGAGGTGGTGTTGGTTGGGTTTACGAAAATCAAAACGCCACGGGTAAGGATTATGAGTTAAGATCCAGGCTCTAGATTTGGGTAAGCGATTAACAATCTGGCGCCAAGACTTGACATAAGCCTCGACTTGAGCTTTAACACTATGCCAAGAATCGCGAGTGCGATCTAACCGTCGGATTGCGATTGTTTGTAATCCGATCTTAATAATCCGTCCAATATGACGGCTTTAATTAACAATCCAATCAATTAATTGAAGCCTTATTAATCCAATTGACGGTTTATTGGCCACGCTGGCCTGAACATCTCCAAGTTGGCATCATGGTAATAGCTCTTAAGGTATCCTAGTTCAGAACAGTTAGTCGCATCCATTGCTGTTTCCTCCAATTTGAGAATAGTGCAGCCCATCCTGTTCGCATCACAGCATTGAGTTTGTTAGATCGCCGTGTACACCATGCAGTAAATAATAAGTAAGTCACTTAGATAAGATAGCAAATTGAACAATTAAACTCTTAGCATTCAATCAAAGCTGGCTAAAACCTCCGTCCTATCGATTCGTCCGTGCTATCTACCTAGCAGTAGCAGGAGTAGTGAGAATCAGGCTAGCCAAAACTCCAACGAACTTCCCTTCAAGACATGCATGCCGTATCCGGACTTGCTATTCTCCCAGCAAGTCAATAGCAGTGAAAATGTGTATCGGTACCAATCGGGTACAGGAAAATTTGGAAGGTAAAAAGATGCAGTGTGAGTGGCAAGTGTAACTAACCAAGGCCAATTCGTGATCGCGATCAGTAGCTTCATCCGACAAAGAGGAACGAGAAGATGATCGATGCACGAAAAGAAAGAAAACCCTCAGATTTGGATGAGCGGGAGACAATCAAACCTCACAATCCGATTATTCAACTCACTCGACATCCAAGCGTAAAGTGATGCCCGATAACGATCGATCAAACGCCATAAATGCTTCGTGAACAATTGAGCGAATGCTTCCGACAGACCGAAAGAAACGTGAGCAATTGGGAAGGGAAACGAAAAGGTGTAGGTCAAAGATCGCATCTGAGGTGAGGTGCTCAGTGCACGACACCAGGTGCAGCACGCTTGTTCCATGCGTTGTTCTGCTGTGGATTCGTCCTAGCATTGTTATTGTTCCATCCGGATCCGGTTCCACCTGTAGATGGCCGAGGAGTAGCGTTTTGAGACGGTCCCGCTTGGGCTTGGTAGTTGCTCGATGGCTTCCTCGATCGGGGGTTGGGAGAGTTAATGTTTCCCTCTCGAGGGTTGAAGTTGCGCTTCTTGCTATTGCTGTTGTTGTATGGTGTCGTTTTGCGAGCACGCGGCTTGGGCATGGTCTTCGTGATTGTCTCTTTTGCACCTGGAAGACGTATGTTGACTTCACCATCGACGGGAGTCATGGGAAATGGCGTCGCGCTGATGGCTTCAACGAGTCGCTGAAACTTTGAGTTTGGACGGCTAGATGGAGATGGAACCAACGGCTCATTCGCCGCAAGATGTGGTTTTTTTGGCAAGTTAATCGTAGGCAATGATCCAAACTCACGATCTTCGAGGAGAGTCTCCTCAGCTGTAACCTTAGACACAACATCATCACTGTCATCAATGCTAAAGTTTGCAAAAGCCCTCTTTGTTGGAGTGATTGGTAGTGAAACTGTAGCCGAGCTGCGTTGGGTAGTCACATCCAAAGGCGCCTTAGATGCTGACGTAACAGCTAGCGAAAGCGGTGCTGGCGGCGATGCTGGCGGCGATGCTGCGGAATGGGCATTTTGAGATTGAGGTTGCTGTTGCTGTTGCGGCTGTGTTGTTCTGCCAAAAAGGCCGTTGAATCTTGCCTGCCAGTCTTTTTGAGTAACAAGAGGCTGCGAGCCGATGCGAATAAATGGCTCAGGCCGAACAGGCATAATGACAGGCGCTGGCGGAGATGGCAGAACTGGAGGAAGCTTGACACGAGCTTTCGGCACCGGCAAATTCACTACCGGATGGTTCGCATCTCCATCGAAGACAGGGTGCGAATAGGTTTCAGGCGGCGGAGGTGAATCTGACTGTTGTGACGTCGTCGAAGCCTGTGAAGAGGGAGCTTCGGGAGCACGTGGAAAGAATCGAGACGAGCGGCCACCTTGTGGATGAGGAACATTGAGATTCGCAGTCGCACCAACCGGTTGTTGAGGCGCAAGATTGTCTCCATGGATCGCCGGCTGTGAAGAATGAGAGTCTAGCTGAGTCGCTGCTTCTACTTTTGGAAGAGATTCAGCGGAATCAACACGTGACGCAGCTTCAGACGGATGATTCGACTTGACTTCTGTGGCATTGCCACCTTGAGCGACGTGAACGACACTGTTAGTCTTGAGAACCTTGCGACGGCTAACCCCATCCTCAGCAGGCTTGGTCAGTCTGAATGTCTCATTGATCTGAGGCATGTACGCTGCAGCACCGCTCTTCTCTAACTCCTCTCTCCATTTGGCTGCGCGCATTGCATCATCGCGTTGGATGGCATTGCCAAAGTTGCCCCATTCACCTTTTGAGGTAGAGTTCGCAGCTTTCGCAGGCGGGGCTATGGGGCCTGGGTCGGGTGCAGTTGCAGTGTTCAGAGTGTTCTGTGACATTTCACCAAGAGCTGCAGATTGCTGTTGACGCATATCAGCTGACGGCATGAACATTTGCGTGTGGCTGAATGCTGGCGTATGGTTAGGAATAGCTTGAGTCTGAGCAGGCGAAAGTTTTATCGCAGATGGTGGAGCGATTGGACCAGGTTGGCTTGTGTGTGATTGTTGAGGTTGGTGTGAGGCTGGTCGAGTAGGGCCTCTGTTGTAGTTTGCGTCAAATGTACCGTTTCCAAGTGCTCGGTCTTTATATTGAGGTGGGCCCCAGACGTTGCCAGTAGGCTGATTGTTGGAAATAGAGCTGCTCCAGGCAGGATATGATTCTTGTTGTGGGAGAGAAGGTTTCCATGCTTGTGAGGAGTGGTCCAGTGACTTATAAGCACGGACCTCCGCCTCCGATTGTTGTAATTTTGATTGTTCCAATTGAGGTGGCTGGTCCACAATATGTGAATGGTTCTCAATAAGCGGGCTCGATTTCGACTGTACTCCGACACTTGCTGACTTGGTTGGAGAAGAGGTCGGCTTAGGCGCAACTTCCTGAGTAGCTTTTGCGGGCTTCGGTGACAACTTAGTCTCTGAAAAAGGAATCTCCGCAAGATTTCCCAGCTTTCTGGCTGGATGAGGTTGATGGACTTTGATCAGCCCATATTGCGCGACTTCCCCCTCCGATGTTGGTACTGGCGGCTTTGGAAGGGGCTGGACTGGAGCTGGAATGGCTTTGTCCTTTTGGGGAGATTTTTCTAGGGGGAGTGATGACGAGGAATCTTTTGCTTTATCCTTGTGATCACCACCCAGACCCATCGCTTCCAACTTTAGCCTAAGGCGTTCCTTTTTAGCAGCTTCCTCCCTTGCCTCTTCTTCTTGCTGGCGTTGTTTCTCAAGTTTTGCACGCTCCAGTTTCTCACGCATAAGCCGCTTCTGGCGTTCCACAGCATCCTCCATTGGAACTGCCGCTCCTTGAGCTATATCCCCAGCCCCAGGCGAACCTACAGAGCCGTAGGGGGAAGCTGGTTGTACGTAACTAGCATTGGGCGATGACTTCTGTGTCCAAGAGTGATGCTGCTCGGCTGGTGAAATTCCACGCTCAGGGAAATGGGTACGATTTTGCTGAAGTCCTGGTCGAGGGGTTTCGGTTGGTGTCGCGATCTCGGAGCTAGTGAGAGACTGCGATCCACGTCGGTGCTGCACGTCAAGTGGCATAGGTGGTATATCTGGCAACCGCCCGAAAGACATTCTCCGACCACTACCACCACTAACGTTCGACGAATTGCGCCGTCTACCCCATGAAGGACCCTCAGCTGCACTTGAGCGAGAAGTTTGAAAAGCCGCAGACGGTTCTGCAGGCCCGCCTTGTTGTGATGGCCGCTGAAGGACTGACGGTTGCCGGAAGCTGTTATCCCGAAACGATCCGCGGCGCATGTCGTTGACAGGCTCATATCGGCCATTGTGTGAATTGAACAATTCTTTGTTTCCACGATCGTCTCGCCAAGACCTGTTGAAGTCATCTGGAGCAAATTCCTTAGCAGTAGGTGCTGTTGGTAATGCATCGAAACCATGGGGATCCCTTTGAGAAAACCGAGTTTGTGGGGATGGTTGAGCAGGGGGATTTATTTGCACTGGAGATACTTTATCCACAGGTGGAAGCGGAGCCCATGGAGATTTAATAGGCGCAGGGGCCGAAGGCTTGGCTACCAAAGTCGGCTTCTCCACTGCGCCCTTCAATACTAAACCGGTCTTTAATGAGCTTGTCGGAGTATGAATACCAGGCTTAAGGATTGTCTTCGTTCCGCTAGTAGAGTTTGGTCTCTGCACGCTCGAGGATGATGCCAGTACCGGTTTGCCTGTCTCTGAAAGTGTCTCCTTTTCAACGGTAGGTTTGGGTTCATCAGGAAGTTGTTGATTTTCTGCTGCGGCGACTGTAGACTTTGTACCATCCATCCACTCCACCGTCTCAGGCGCCCAATCGTCCTCATCGTCATCTATATCCGCCCATTTTGCTTCCTTTCCAGACTCGTCTGCTTGTAACCGCGTCGCCAGGTGAATTCCATACTGTTGTTTGAGTTCTTCGTCCGTGAACTGCTTTGGCGGAGGCGGTGGAATGGCTATCACGGGAAGATTAGCACAAGCGCTAGAATAAAGTGGTTTATTTTTGTTAAAGGAATGCTCACGTTGATTCTTATTCCACACCTTGCTTGCATCAGGGCCAGAGCCAGCCCCATTAAGTTTTGATAATGAAGAGCGAGGAACGGTTCCTAGTCCACTCCCTGATTTAGCCACAAGTCGGGGTTTGGCTGTTGGCTGCGCAAAAATGTTCGTTTGCCCGGCGGGAGACACTATACATACAACAGGCAGTTAGCAAAAGGAATAGTTTAATTTACGGAATTCATTACCTTTATCTCCTGGCCGTACAGAGGGAGTCGACACTGCGGATTTGGCTAGGAAATTTTTTGTTACAGACACGGCTTTGAAAGACGCCGGTTTCTTGACCGAATTCGATCGTATATGTCGCCCTGGTCTTTCCTTTGCCTGGTCTACACTTCCAGGTCTACTAATGTCTGTATCTGAGCCACCACTAATCTCTGCAAGTGCTGCTTGCCCAACCACATCCTCTGCAGCGGAATGCTCTCCAGTGTCGCCGTTGGCAAGCGGCTCCTCGAGAATCTTCGGCCGTGATGCGTTATCTCGCAGTCCTTCAGCATCTGTAATTGCAGACTGTCCACGGTCAGTTTCCTGATAGTAGGTGAGTATCTTTGCAACCACTCACAGTCAAGGCATCGTTCGCCTTGTTAGTAGATGAGGGTGTAACACCAATTTCAGGTTCGCTCGTGCTCGAATTGTTTAGGGACGAACTTAAAAGAACTTTTGAGGGTTGTAGAATGGCGGTCATAGATTCCGATAGCGCCTCGCCGTCGCCGGCGGAGTTGTTGGTAGTTGTCGCAGTAGCGTCGATGGGAGAAGCGTCACCCATCGACTGTGCTTCCTTTACCACATCTTGGATGATCTGCTCTGCCATAACAATTTGCGTAACTGTGCAGGCAGTCGAACGGTCTTTGTCAGAATCTTCGTCTTTATCCAGGTTGATGAACATAGCAAGTCAAGGAGTCGGCCTGAGAAGGCCAAGGGTCTATGTAGTGGAAGGGCAAGCAAAAATGAATATATCTACCTATCGTCAGAGCCTACAAGTCGCCACGAGGGAGTAGTTGGCGCTTCCGCAGAAACGTCGACTGCTGGCCTGGAAAGCTCGCGCGGCGTATGTGGAGATGCGGGAGAAAAGTGGCTCGGGGGTGTTTCTAAGGTGTTGGAAGTGGCTCGAAAAGGTGGTGATGAGGTGAAAGGGCTAATGGACCTCTGTCGGAGGGGGGATGAAGGAAGAAAAGGGCCGACACCTAATGGCCAGTTGTGGTGATGATGATTAGGAGATGCGGACGTGACACCTCGCTGCTTGAAGTTGATGTTTCGGGCACGCTGGTTGGACCCGCCAAGCCCGGGAACGCCTCAAAGAAGGCTGAGGTCACTCTCCAAATGACCAACAAATCCGGTCACAAGTCTCTTCGCGACGAATTGAAGCCAGCGGCTACACAATTGGACGAAATCTTTTGCGTTATGAGTCACAAATGTCAAAGATCACACACTAAACCTCAAAGAAGCAGACACTATCAAACAGACCGCCGCGACGATGAGCAGCATATTAATGAAAATTGGCCGGTTTCAATAAGTTAGGCTCTCCATTGAATACTGTTCACAAGCATATGTACACCCACATCCTGCCTCCTAATTTCTAGCCACCAAGTCGCCTTTGCTTAATATCTAGTGAGCATTGTTCTTGTGGTGACCTATTAATAATTAGCCAGTGTTCGATCTCTCCAATCTCGCTTTGATGGCGTACGCAAATGGAAGTAGTAATTCTGCGCATAGCCAATAATCATGAGAGCGCCGATGACATGAACGAGTGCTGTAAACCGTAGTTATTAGTCAAAAGTTTTTGCACCCCATTTTAAACCCTTTTTTTTGTAAATTGGACTGGTATTGAAGCCTTACGCATTGCCGACGCATTTTTGCCCATGTATCGCGCCTGGTATCTTTGAAGAAGGCCTCTTGGCTTCGGCTCCGGGGCAGGACCTAGGGGAAGCTTCTCATAAAAGCTCACAACTCGTTGCATACGGACGGCATCCTGAGCGGCTCCTATGGCCTTCAAATCCGAGTTAGCTTTTGATATATTCTGTGCTGAGGCATGCATGGTATAACGGATGGGAGGCTGTAGCTCCGTGGAGGGTTTGCGCTCAACCGGATGGTACGAGAATTCAGGTTCAGAGACTATCAAATAGCACTATTGTCGGCACTCACACTCGGAGAAGCAATCTAGAAGCTCGCTTTAGTACATTTCTGAACAGGTAAGATGGAATTTGTTCTAACATACCTTGGGCGGAATGAGGGTCGAGAGACCACGCTTTTGTAAGTAGCTCATTGCGACTACTGCGTCCAATTAGCCACAGAGCCTTCATCTCATACGTAAACTAAAACGAGTGGGAAATACCTGGGCTGGGAAGAGAGGGGGCTTCGATTGGTGATTGAATGAGGATGAATAGATGCAAAGTTGGAGTGCAGAGGTTCTTCAGAGGCCGGCAAATGCGGTTAGGCCTCCCGAAATACCACCCGGCAACGCCCATCGTCAGACTTAGGTTACCGCAGCGTCTACACCTCTCAACTTCACCCACAATGTTTCAGAGATCAATTCGCTCCCGGCTACTCCTAACTGCATCACGACCTACAGCTAGGTCGGCAGCTGTCCCCAAACATCGGTATTACGCCAATGAACCCTCACTAAAAGCCAGCTCCAAGGATGCTCCTGTAGCAAAACCAGGCGACTCAGCGATGATTCGACAGGAGGGCGTAGCAGGGGGCCAGCCAAGGCATCAGCCAGATTATAATGTTGCTATCGACTACCGGACATCGTGAGTGGACTGGAAAACACGGCCAACCTTAAGCATGTAATGACAGCGCTAATACATGACTATTAAGGAACTTCTCCCCCATCCCAAAACGTGTTATGGACGGCAGTGAACCTGGTGATTCTGTTGCTGCAGCAGTGCTCTCGGGTGCGCCGGTGGACCTCCAGGCACGAACCGTCAGGTGAGCCACCTAAAATGGAACCCTAGCATTGCACTCGAATCACAGCCGATACTACTCTCTCACTTTGTAACGAAGTCTTGAGGAGTCTAATTCTAATAACCTCATAGAATCTACCGCCCTACTAAAGCAGCCACACAGTCCGGAGACTGGCACTCGCACCGTTGGGTCATGGACTGGGACCCTCTCCCCAAAGGACATCGATGGGAAAACCCGCTCATGGGCTGGCAGTCCTCGGCTGATTTTATGCAAGGCTACAGCTTGAACTTCAAATCAAAGGAAGACGCAATCAACTTCGCCAACAAGCAGGGATATGAGTATTTCGTGCAGGAGCCGAATGAAAGAAAGTTTATTCCTAAGGCCTATGCGAATAACTTCGTGCACAGCCCGAAGAAGCTGAAGATTATCAGGACAAAGTAGGTCAAAGGAGGAGAGATAACATGGGACTTGGAAATCAACAAAGGAAGGGATTGTAAATACCGGCTTTGCTTACTTCTGTAAAATTGAACCACGCCATTGTGAAAGCCTGTTAATGGCTGAAGTCTACGAGACCAAAAACATGCTGTCCTGCAGTTTCGTTAACTAACTCATATTTGCACATGATATTTTACGCGGCCTTTTTGGTATTCATATTGAAATCATGTTGGACAAGTGAGGCATACACCTCCTTATTGGCGCACTAATTCGTATAAACAACCTCACATGGTTTTCTAGAAAGACATAAGATCACGATGAACATAATTGCCTCTTTCTTATCAAGCGCGAACACCCATTGGCTATTACCTGTCTCGATGCCGATTTCCCTTCAAGCATACGAAGTCTAGCCTCTAAGATACAGAGAACTTAATACCAGTCGAATTTGGCTCTGTACCTAATTATCATGAATATTACGTTTCCTTGTGAATAATGACTGCCGATGAGACACGGCTTACAGATTGAGTAGACGCTGGGTCTCTTCTCGGTACTTGCAATCGAACATTTGGCATTTTGGTCCTACTGTTATCGATAAGAGTTGACCAATAGAATCAATGGGATCAAGGCTCCGTGATGAGAAATATCAGGTCGAAGAAGCTGTTAATTTCCATGTACAATTGCTATATACACTCAGCCTTTGGAGTTAAGTTGCTTCAAATAAGGAAGCCAGCACTCATCTTTTCTACAGAACGGTATGTGACAAACAGAGCAGCCAAATAGAGTTCTTGGAGCTCTATGTCGCCTCCTCTAACTCTTACTACTACGGGCTTTACGAGTCGTATTTGGTGAGCACTCAAAGTCGGTGGAACAAAATCCATATCATCGGCAGGTGGATTAGAAGGCATGGTTGATTAACGTATCTTGCACTGATAACTGCGTCCAATAAATTGTGGCCCGTGCGCACCAATCAATAAGCTGCATACAGAAGCGGTTAGCGATTCTACCGCATTAAATGAAGTCGTTAAATAAGGCCATAAATATATTAAAATATTAGTGCATTTTATATATAAACATTTATTCTTTAGAGTTAAGTCTACTAATATACTTTTATTAATTGGGCCCTACTTTATAAAGCGGTATTTAATAAAGTCTATAGCTAAATTAAGTTCTTAGAGCTCACTAAGGCCTTTTAAAATCCCTATTACTATAAGGCTTCTTAATAGTATTTACTAAAAGCTTATATAAAGGCTTTCTATTTAATAGCTTTTTAATATAGTTCTTTCTTCCCTTTTATAAGTAAGCTGTATAAGCTTCTGGCTTTTTATTAATTTTAACTAGCTTATATCCATAATATAGCATTAGGCACTACTATATATCCTTTATAAATATCCACCTAATATTTACCTTAGGTATTTTTATTAAGTGTTTAAGTAGGGAGTTAATAAGAGCTTTATAAAAGCTTTATAGCTAGTATAGTATACCTAGCCACGGATATATATAGAAGATAACTTATAGGCGTTGGTAATGGCTATATTAAAAGGAAAGTAGAAGAGGCTTTTAAATATAGTAGTAGATCTTAATGGAGGTATAATAAGATCTTATCTAATTAGTAGTATTAACGCCTTTTATAAAGCAATTATATATATTAATAAACTCTAGTATCCCTTATATTGATAATTTGCGTCCTTAGAGCTGTAATCCGTACGCACCAATTAGTGAGATAAATTTACAGGCGGTTAATCGTTCTGCCATATTACAAAGGCTAAACTTACCACGAGAGAGTTGATGTTCTTTAATCGCGTGTATGGGCCATATCTCTAAGGATAAAGGATAGAGTAACAACTTCCTAATTTAGTCTTTAAACGCCTTATAAGTCTATTAGGCGTTACTAAAGGTTATAGTAGGTTATTACTACTCTTATTTTATAAAATTTAAATCTATAATATATAACGTTATTAACTATAACGTAATCCATAAGCTAGTGGCCCGGTATAAGCAAGTGGCCCACTTTAAAACTTATCAAAAAACCCAAAATTGTTCTTTAATATCTTAATAACCACTTAATAATAAATTTTAATAATTTAGATTTGGACCTTTATATATACTTTACAGCTTCTATTAAAGTTGCATAGTAATTAGTTTAGTAGTTTTTAAGATATTATAATTTAGGAGCCAAAATAAAGCTAGATTACTATATCTTAAAAACTACTAAACTAATTACTATATAACTTTAATAGAAGCTGTAAAGCGTATATCAAAGTCCAAATCTAAATTATTAGAATTTATTATTAAGTGGTTGTTAAGATATTAAAGAACAATTTTTAGGTTTTTTAATAAGTTTTTAAAGTGGGCCACTGGCTTATAGATTACGTTAAAGCCTTTATAACGTGTCCCGTCCCTACGTCGCTATATGGCAAAAAAAAAAAATTAAGTACCTGCGAACTTGTTGCAAGCGCGGCAGAATTTAATAGATATACTTTTATAGCCTTAAGGTTAATATAATAAAGCTTTATAGGAAATACTACGGTAAACCTATTAATAGGCTAGGTGTATAGGTAAATAAGAAGTTAATAATAATATGTAGAATGTAAGGGATATTATTGCGGTCACCTTAGGTTGCCCTTAGAACAACCTTTAAACGCCCCTTGGTTGGTTACCGGTTATATACTAAAGGCATATACCCGTAGTATATAGTCTCCATAATCCTAAAGGCCTTACCTCCTTAAGGATTTGTCTCTCTTACCAATCTATTCTATTCCACAATTATATCCTTATAGCCCCCCTGTCTATAAAGTCCCTTTATATTTAAATCCTTCCTACTCTATCTAGAAGAGTAGCTGGCTTAAGGACCAGATTATTAATTTATATCTTTTATTTACATCCACTATTTCTCCCTTAAAAAACTTTACAACGCCCTAAATGGAAACTCTATAGATACCTTATGGAAAGCCGTCGCATTAAGGCAAAAAGGTCCCTCTAATAGCAAGAGATTACAATAATATAAACCTCTAGGTAAGATGGCTAGATAAGCCCTAATACCTAGATGCACCAGGAGCTTAAAGACTCTTATATACCTATAATTACCGCTAAAGAAAATATAGACACCCTTTATAACAGATATAATACTACTAAAAAGTAACTAGAATCCCTTTAGCCCTACCTAGGCTAATTAAAAGACTAAGCGCTAGAGGCAACCTTAAGATCTTCCTCTAAGCTAGAAATGCTAGAGAAATATACTAATATATTTAACTAGGGACCTAACCGGAACCCTCCCAGAAGACTACTAGTCTATAATTAGCATAGTAGTGGTATATAGACTGCGTATAAGCTAAGCGGGCCTACCCCTTTAAGTAATTTAACCTAAACACTAACTTAAGGCCTAAGGCTTATTAGGAAACATGTACTAGCCACTAGTGCTAATACTATATCTATAGCCGGAGCTTTCCTAGGCCTAAGTTCGGAAAGTTAAGAACCCTATACTAATATCCTTTAAGACGGATATTAGAAAGCCGTTATAAGGCTCTTAGAAGCTTTATAGGAGGAAGCCACTAATAAATATATTAGAACCCTCTAAGGGCAAATTTAGATTCAGTAGGGTTTAATTTAGGCTAGATAAGTTCTTTTATAACCTAGTTAAGGCTAAGGGCTTTCTAGGGGCTACTTAGTACCTACCTAAGAAGGTATAGAAGACTTAGAGAGGCATTTATATAACGAATAGAAAAGGATATAGACTAATTCACTAAGGCCTTTAGTAGTCTAAAACTCTATTATAGACCTAGTGCTTAACAGCTGGATAACTAGCTTTATAAAGTAGATAACTTCTTTAAGATGCTAATAATATAAGATAATACTAAAAAATGTATATAATGGATTATTAGTAAGATTAAAGGCCGACTACTAAACTAAATTGCGCTTAATTAACTTAATAAAGAGTAAGTTACTATATAGCCATAGCTGTAGACTTTCCTAAAGGGTTAGATCTAAAATCTGTAGGTTATATAATATAATAATGCAGAATAATTCTAGAATGGTATCTAGCTGGACCGTTAAGATTTCCGCCAGTTTATAAACTTTATAGAAACTTATACTTAATAGATAGATCTAGAGCTCTTTAAAAATAAGGACGGTAGCGTCCGTAAAAAGATGAAGATTAGATTTATCTAGGCTAGAATTAAGCTAGTAATTTATAATAAAATAAAACGCATGGGAGCCCTATTATAGATTACTATATATACTAATTTTAAACGAGTGATTCTAAATACTAAGGATATTATAACGGTGCTGGAGCGCGTCACCTGCTACCTTGCCATTTCTAGGGCAATTTGCTGTTTTTAGGGCAATCTGCTAAGTTCTGCTATATTCTGCCAAGTCGCTATTAGCTCGCTTATTACTAGCGCCTTAACGACCCCTTTATATCCTACTAGTCTCTACTAGTCTTCTTCTTCTCCTTAGCTTAGTATTCTTATATGGTAGCAATCTACAAGCTTTAATTTAGAAGCATTTATATAAGCCCGTTACATTATATTAAGCTCTCCCTATATTGCCTAGGAAGGCCTTAATAATATCCCACCCTAAAAGAAGACCTTTATCTGCAACAACGCGTTAACGCATTATACTCAGATATTAAAAAATTTACACTACTACGCCTAAGAAGGCCCTAATAATATCCTACTTTATAGGCTAGACTATACTTAACCTGCATCCCTAAAAGAGCCCTAAAACTAAAACCAAATTATATAATTTTAATAAACCTTAGGAAGCCAATAATAGCACCTAAAATAAGCTTATCTAAAAGATCTACCTCTACCTAAGAGGAACATAAGATCTAGTTAGGATTAGAAATTAAAGACAATAATAACGTTATAAATATATATGGGTAGATTTATGCCCTTACAGCCAATTAGAAAGTTAATTATCTTTAAGCCTAAAGCATATAAGAGATACTAAAGGAGATCCTAGAAAGCCTTACTGCCTTATAAAATAGCCCAGCCTCCCTTTTATAAAGCCTTAGTTAACCTATTCGCTTAACCAAATATAATATACTAGAGAGTATAGATATAATAATAAAACAATTAAAGTCCATTAAGCTCCTTAACTCCCCACTATTGTTAAACGATATAGACTTAACCTTTAAGAACTGGAGAATCTAGGTGCGAGGAAAGCTTTATATTAACTACAACTATTTCCTCTCTAAAGAAGCTAAAATGCCCTATCTTGTTGGTTAAACTATTAGGGACACCTAGTAACACCTCTTGTTACGGACGCTTTAAGTACAATGTTACGACTACTTGGAGAAGAGTCGCAGGAAGCTAGTTGGTTAATACAGGCACGGTCCAAAATAGATCCAGTGGAACCATATAACGAGAAATAGTAGCCGAGGTTACGTAATATGATCTATATAATCTATATAATCTGTGTAATCCGTAAAACGGAGCAGACAGAGCAGACAGAGCAAACGGAGCGAAGGGATTTCTTAGGAGTATAGTTATGTATTTAAAGAACTACAGTCCCTACCCAGATAGTTCTCTCTTTATAGTGAATCTCAGAATACAATTAGAGTTAATCTATTAGGTAACTACTCCACCAATTATTATTATATTGTTAATTTTATTCTTACCTATATACCTAGCCCATTAATAGAACCCACTGTAGTTCCTACTACAAGGTTCCGTTACATATTCACTACCAAGGTTATAGTATTAAACAGAGAAATTAAACAACATACCACTAAGAGCAGCACCAGTCGCAATGATGTCGGCAATAGCCACAACCTCAGGGCCAGGTGATACCAGTATAGACAAGGGGGATTCTTAAGTGGTTACACAAGGTTAGTTATAGGAAATGGTTAATTACTTACAAGATAATAATAGGATACTTAAAGAACGCATTAATGGAATTAAAGTAGCAAAGATTAAGTTACCTTTAATTAAACAATTCTTAGGGGAGAAGTTAAAGCTCAAAGGATTTCTTATACAAATGCACTTTAAGGTAGTACAGAAAGGAGCGAAGTTAGTAATATTATTAGACCAAGTAGCCTATGCAGGATTGTTCCTAACAGGGAGGGTACTTAAGTGGTTTAAGCCGTATCTCACGGAAATATAGGCCAATGGCATAACAACTACTAACCAGGATATATAGTACATATTTACCAGTTGGAACGGGTTTATAGAGCAACTAACACAGATATTTAGAGACCTAGAGGCCACAACCACAGTAGAACAAAAACTTTAAAACTTAGTATAACGCACTTTAACAATTAAGTATATAACACAGTTTTAAACACTAGCTACATAGGTTAAGTGGAACAATAAGGCGCTTATAGCACAGTATAAACAGGGACTTAAGGCTAAAGTCCAGAACGCAATCATCCTAATAGAAGATGCGGATACTCTAAAAGAGTTAATAGATCAGTTAATAAAGATCAATAATAGGATCTACCAAAGGGAACAAGCCAAGAAAGGGCAAGACAGAGTTCTATAGTTGTATAAGGCGCAGAGTATACAACAACAGACACAGAGTTAAAAACTATAGAATAGCGCAGAGCTAATAGACCTAAGCGGTACCAAAGAAACCCAAAAGTAGGAAAAGAAACTATAAAAACCCAAAGGTTAAGGATCTAGTAATCAACAGACTAAGGAGTAGAGGCTAAACCAGGGATCTTAGCAGCAAAAGACATTTAGGCGGACTCTATAATAAGAAAGATGGTTTAGAGATAGAGCTTGCATAAATTATAAAAAATAGGGTCATTTCGCCAGAGACTGCAGAGGTGGTCAAAGTAACTATATAGTAAAGGGAACCAGACCAGCAGACGGCACGTATATACAGAGAGATAATAGTGCACTATAAGGAACAAAAGAGTATTTAATTAACAGTTTTACGTATTATTACAATAACGCATGCTGAATTCATAAGAACGCTAAGTACGGCGCAAGCTATTAGTTATAGAAGCCATTATTATCTAAGTTTAAAGAAACCAATAAACCAGCTCGCAGATTAGACATTAAGGACAACAAATTCAATATAGGCAAAGCATTTACCAATAATAAGGCAACAAAGGCAGCTTACTAGGAGCATGTAAACCTCAAAGAAGTCAAAACAGAAGTAGAGACTAAAACTATTACTAAACAAGGTTTAGTAACGGGTATAGCGACACCATTAAATACAATTTCCATTGCTTTACAAGATAATAGAAGCAACGTTTAAAAGAAACTAAGTAAGTAGACAACTGCTAGTACTAGCTTATCACTTAATAAAGGTAAAAGGCCATAGGCTTAAGATTCTTAAGAAGAGATGTAAGAAGCTTAAAACTCTTAAGACAAGATAAGACACACCTAAGAACCCATAATAGACAAAAACCAATAGGAAAGGGCAGTAGCTCAGTTTAGTGACAAACGAATAAGTATAGAACGCAAGTTTAAGAACTACAAGTTTGGGGAACGAATAAGAACATTAGCAATTCTAGGGAAACGTAGTATTTAGCCTAAAGATTAAACAGTTAATACTAGGATTAAAAAGCAAGACAACTATAAAGATCTAGCTGCAAGACGCAGAAAACAAGAAACTATAGATAAGTTTAGGACAAAAATTATTACATAGCAAGAGCAAAAGCTAGATAAGAGATTAGCTACACTAGGTTATATAAGAAACAGAGCACCTATATAAAGAATTACTAATAGGCCAAGTGTAGGGACACCTAGGGTAAAGTAGTTAGACAAACTAGAATAAGAAGAGGATCTAGATATTCCAACCAGGTTCAAAGAAAGATATACTAAAGGATGTTACAACACAGTGATAACAAGGTACTTTCTAATAGATAGACCATACACACTAAACCAGTTATATGGAAAGTGGTATAGGCAACGACACAGTGATAAATAGGAAGACTTTTATATATAGCTAGACGAAAAAGTTATCCAAGACCAACCCATTACGGAAAAACGCATAAGTTATATTAAAGGAGCATTAATTATAACGTTAAGGAACCTAAAAGAGGGATCTAGGGACTAGAAAAGCAAGCGACAAATCTTAGTACCCATAATAGAGATACCAGTAGTTAGGTCAACTAGGTATAGGTTTAAACTTAAAGATAAAGACAAACCAAAAGTTAACCCAAAACACGCAGCGCATTATATACTATCATAGATAGCTTATGTGGATAATATATACAATATATATAGAGCACCAAAAGATAAGAACCGAAAGTACCTAGTAAGAATATATTGGGCACTAGAAGAAAAAAGGTTCAGGAATGCTAAGTATATATATAGTTAGCACCCAGTAGAAGTACAAGGTTAAGGAGACTTAACACTTTAACTAAAAAGATTCCTTACAGAAGAATACCTAGACGGATAATAGTGGTGGGAGTGCCTAGAGAACACTTGTCTATAGTATATAGAGGAAAAGAAATAAACTAAGTATTAGCTAAAGTTAGACCAAGTATAGGCAGGCTCTAGCAGCCAATAGTTGGGAAAAGGGGAGGCGTATAGGACTAGAGGGAACTAGTATTAGAGCCTTAGACCCTTAAAGGAATTTAAAAACAACACCTAAATTTAAGAGCTAAATAGCAAGATCAGCAGTTTAAAGCATTGGTAAATAGTGGAGTAATAAGAAACCACATATCACCAAAGGCAGTAGAAAGAATAGGGTTACCACATAGACAGAAAGAACACCTATATCCACTTATAACGATTTTAGGAGATTAGATAGCCTACAGAGGAGGTATTATTAATCTTAAAACAGGACCTATTTAGATAACTATTAAAGGGAGACCAGTCAGAATATCTTTTAATATCCTACCATTGGGACAGAACAAGGTGATACTAGGAATGCCTTAGTTATAGGAGTACAATCCAAGGATTAATTAGGTTACAGGTTAAGTCGATATTAAAAATACACAATAATGCAAAATACGATAGTAAACCAAGTTGGTATAGTACTAAGTTGGAGTGATATATAAAGAGACTAAGCAAGGCTTAAGTTATATACTAAAAAGATACCACAAGTATAGGAAAAAGTTATGGTCACCAGAAAGTAAGAAGCTGTTAGAGTATATAGCTTAGGACTATAAGATAGAATTAGAAAAGGGAATAAGTCCAAAGTTCTTTCTAATTTATAAGCTTACTAAAACAGAGTCAGTAGCGCTTAAGGAGTTTATCCAGAAGAACTTATAAAAGGGATACATTAGACCGTCGCAGTTATTAGCAGGATATCTAGTATTATTCATCCTAAAGAAAAACGGAAAACTTAGGATGTGTATAGACTACAGACAGTTAAACAGCATTACTAAAAAGGATAGATATCCTTTACCCTTAATTAGCAAAATCCAAGATAGGATAGGCAATGTAAAGATCTTTATAAAGATAGATCTAAGATGGGCGTACCATCAGATTAGGATTAAGGAAGGCAACAAATAGAAGGCAGCCTTTAGGTTAAAGGAAGGACTATACAAGCCATTAGTTATACAATTTGGACTTATAAACACACTAGTAATATTCCAGAAGTGAATTAATAGCATATTAGGAGAACACCTAGATGAATTTATTATAGCATACCTTAATAACATTATCATCTACTTAGAGAGTAAGAAAGAGCATAGAGAATATGTTAAGTGGGTTTTAAAGAGACTACAGAAGGAACAAATGCTAGTAGTAATTAAGAAATGCAAGTTCTTTACCTAAAAGACTAATTTTATTAGATTTATCATCGAACTAGGCCAACTTAGTATAGATCCAAAGAAGATCAAGGCTATAGTAAATTGGCAAGAACTAAAGAATATTATATAGTTAAGATCGTTCCTAGGGTTTTACAATTACTATAGAAGGTTTATAGCGCAATAGTTACAGGATATTAAGCCATTTATACAGTTAACCAAGAAAGAAGAACTATAGGTATAGGGAAAGGAGCAATAAGAACTATTTAAAAAAGTTAAAGAGTTGTTTACCTAAAAGCCAGTTCTTAAGATCTATTAACTAGGTCTAGAGACGGTTATAGAAACAGATATATTAGACTTTACACTAGGAGCGTGCTTCCTATAAAAACATCAAGATAGATAGCACCCAGTAGCATACTATAGTTGAAAGATAACACCACCAGAGTTAAACTATAACATCTATAACAAGGAGTTATTAGGTATAGTTACAGTACTTAAAAAATAGAGAGCATTCTTATAAGGCACAGAGAAACTATTTATAGTTAAGACAGATTATAAGAACCTTATAGGATTCCTAATAACAAAGGAACTCAACCAAAGACAGGTTAGATGGGTAGAAATGCTTATAAAATACCATTTCGAAATTCAGCATACCAAGGGTATAGATAATGCACGAGCAGACGCTCTAAGTAAAAAGGCTGAACTACAAAGTAATAAAAAGCTATTGGGAGCTTTATTATAAAAGGATTAAGACAAATTAATTAGGTATAATTATCTAAAGATTATAGTAACTAAGGAAAGTCAGATCTATAAATTACTAGAGAGTAATTAAACACAGAAGATCTAAGAAGCATAGGTAGAGGATCTAGACTTAAAGCAATACGTAAATAGAGAAGCAATATATATACCTAAGTCTATTATAGAAGAATTTGTTAAGGAATTCCATAAGGGAATAACTTAAGGATATAATGGAGCTATAGGCTTAGTATCAAGACTTTAAAAGGAGTATATTATTTAAAGAATCTAGGGACTAGCAAGATAAGTTACTAAGAAATATCTAGATTGCTAAAGGAACAAACCGATGAGGTATAAGCCGTATAAAGGGCTATAACCTGTCAAGATACCAGGAAGACCATAGAAGGTTATATTATAGGACTTTATTATCAAGTTACCAAAGTTAAGAGATCCTATTATAGGACAAGATCATAACACGATCTTAATAATAGTGGATAAGCTAACAAAGTGGGGATACTTCATAGCATATACTAAAGAGATATTAGTAGAAGATGTCGCTAGAATCTATATAAAAGAAGTATTTACAAGACATAGAGCACTAAATAAGATTATATTAGATAGAGATCCAAGATTTATAGCAGCATTTTAGAAAGTGTTTCTGGCGGAATAAGGGGTTTACGCAGTAATATCTATAGCATATTATCCGCAGATAGATAGATAAACAGAAAGACTAAACTAGACACTAGAACAGTATCTAAGGCATTATATCAATTATGCATAGAATAATTAGGTATTATTATTACCAGTTACACAGTTTACATATAATACAACACCACAAAAAAAAATGGGAATATTACTATTTAAGGCAAATTACGGATATAAGCTAAGAACATCGTTATTACCACATTAAGCAAAAAAGATAAATAGCACAGCTAAATAAAGAATGGAAACGTTAATAAATCTTTATACAGACCTTAAAAAAACAGCTAAACTAGTATAAGAACGAATAAAAAGGTATTATAATACTAAGAAATCTAAGGGACCAGATCTTAAGGAGGGGGATAAAGTATAGCTACTACACAAAAATTTTAAGAGTTAACAACTAAGTAAGAAGTTGGACTATATTAGACTAGGACCTTTTAAAATTAAGTAAAGAATTTTATTAGTTATATATAAGTTAAACCTACTAGCTAAAATAAAGATCTACCCTATACAGTATATTGCAATGCTAGAACCAGTATACAGGAATATTAAGCCACCAGTCTATAAGGTAGATATGTATAAAGGACAGAAGGAAGACAAATAGCAAGTTTTAAAGATTATTAGTTATAAGGACGTGGATAATGAAATATAGTATAAAGTAAAGTAGATAAGCTATAGTAAGACTACCTAGAAACTACTAAATAACCTAGAAAACGCTATAGGAAAGATACAGAAGTATTAAAAGAAAGCAGGTTAGGCAGCATTAATAAGGAAGAATTGCTAAAGAATAAGTCACCTAAGGGGGACCTAAGAGGAGCAATTACTAAGCTACTTAGAGTTATTTCCCTTATAGGAGAAGAGCCAGTCCTTTTATTACCTAGCTTAAATAAACCCTATTAAACTAGTTTCCACTCCTTGGAACGAACCTTCTTATATACTTTCTTAAGACAAAGCAGATAAATATAAGCAGAGGCATGAGCTTTAAGGGTGTAACGCTCCTTACCCCTCACCCACTCAGCGCGAGCATGGTCTTCGTCCTAGAGGCAATAAATCTCGCCCAAGGCACTAGAGAGCTCAGCGTCAAGTTTTATAGCAGTAGATTAAACATAAGACCCTACAATAAGTTACTTAGGGAACTTAAAGACTGTTAAGAGTTATAGGACGCGCACACTTAGTGTTAGAAATAGAGCAAACGTCGCAAGACAAACAAATATTTGCTTTAGTACACTCCAAATAAAAGGAAGGTTGTTGGGCAGCAAAACTCGCCAGCGCAATATAAACTAACCCCTCTTTCGCACAACAAGAATACGGAGATGGCATTACCTCACCCAGTAATAGTATAGAGGAAACCGTACGCGTATAATAAAGGGTTAAAGAAGAAGAAGGAGCTTTAGGCATAATAAGTAAGGATATTAACTAGATTAATTAAACAGATATCACACCTCTAGTAAATAACTTGGAGATATTAGGAATCTTTAAGGACAAAGATATAAAGGAGGGAGATAGTATTACGGACGCTTTAAGTATAATGTTATAACTACTTAGAGAAGAGTTGTAGGAAGCTAGTTAGTTAATACAGGTACGGTCTAGGATAGATCCAGTGGAACTATATAACAAGGAATAGTAGCTAAGGTCACATAATATGATCTATATAATCTATATAATCTATATAATCCGTAGAACGGAGCAGACAGAGCAGACAGAGTAAACGGAGCAAAGGGATTTCTTAGGAGTATGGTTGTGTATTTAAAGAACTACAGTCCCTACCTAGATAGTTCTCTCTTTATAGTAAATCTTAGAATACAATTAGAGTTAATCTGTTAGGCAACTACTCCACTAGTTATTATTATGTTGTTAATTTTATTTTTACCTACATACCCAGCCTATTGATAGAACCTACCGTAGTTTCTGCTATAAGGTTCCGTTACACCTCTAAGCCAAGTTTAAGGACGAGTTACCTATTTAGTTTATATCTGTTAATAAGATAATATAGCATCTAGCTACTATTTATATTAATTTAAATAAAGTACAGGATGCCTATTATAACTATAATTACCTAATAATAAAATTAAACTAATCCTTTACTAAGTTTTAGACTTAATTCTTACACCTAGTAAGCAAAGGCTAGGTTCCCCCTAAGAACTACTATTTAGACTTATATAACAAACTAACGGTCTAACTATAAGAGAAGATTATAGTAGCTTTAAACAACCTACTAACCTACTAAAGACTTATAGCCTAATATTTATTACTAGATTTAGAACTAAAATAAATTAATACTTATTCTAATTAACTAAAGCGTCCCTATAGTAACTAAAACCTATCCGCTATACTAACGGGAGCTAGTGTTAGAAGGCAAACTATAACTATCCTTATATTAAAGGCGGTTATAACTGCCTACCTACAAGCCTTACCTAACCCGATATATACCACACCTTTAACTAACGCTTATTGCAACACCCTAATTAACCCTACCACGGCCACGTGCTTTAATTACGGAAAGAATAGTTACTTTACTACATTTTACCCAGAGCTAAAGGATATGGTTAATATTAAGGAAATAGAGGAAGAAGAAATATCTAATAAGTTAGGAAAAAAAGAACCCTAGGGAAAGACTCCCCCCTAAGGTATCCTATTAATCTTAAAAAGATTAATCTTAGTTAGCTAATAGGTGGAAAATACTTTATAGTTCTATATATAGTATTTTAAAATAGACATAGAGTTAATATAACTGCCCTTATTAATACTGGAGCAAATAGCTTTGCCTTTATAAACACTGCTTATATAAATAATGTTACTAAGTTCTTAAATATAAATGCCACCCAACTAGAGAAACCTATTTAAGTAAAAGGCTATAACGGCTAAGCTGGCAAGCCGGTTACCCATATCTTAAAGCTATATATTACTATTAATAGATAGCGCCAATTTAGTATCCCCTTCTATATCCTAGACCTAGGGTTATATAATATAATCCTTAGCCGAAAACAGATGTCCTACTTTAATATTTGGCTAAACATTTAATAAAGATAGTTTGTCTAGCTGGAGATAGACCAAAGTTACCCTCTTTAATTAGAGAAATCTACACTAACTATAAGACACTAGCTGTAAAGGCTAATCCTATTTACTAGTAGAATGTTAGGAACCGCAACCTAGCCTTTACCTAAAAAGATACCCGCTATAAGGCTAGTAGGAACTCTATACTAATAAGGATACCTCCCTAGGGGACTATAGTTAAAAAAGACTTTACTTATAGAAGTAGAACGGACAGTAATATAGACAACTTTTAAATTGCAGAGATCTGGCTAATGGGAAAGAGGATATACTAATAGGACGTAGAGGATAACCTTTAAAAGATATAACAAAAGCTAAAAAGAGTAAAGATAATACTAATATGTTAAAGGCCCCTAAGGCCACAGATACCCCTACTATCGCATAACCCCTCTATAGTAGATATCGCGGCAATTAGCGCTATAGGTTTCCACTTTAATATATATTGGAAAGATAATAAGGTCTTTATAACTAGCTTATATAAAATTAACTAGATTATTAATAAAAAGGAAGAAGGGCTAGTAGAGGAAACTAATAAGGAGCTAGTTAAGCGCCTCCTCCCTATATACCTCTTAGACTATAAAGACGCGTTCTTAAAAGCAGCCTTAGATATACTACCCCCCTACTAAACCTATAATTATAAAATTTAACTAGAGGCCGATAACTCTCTAGGCTATAGCCCCCTTTACTAGCAAACTATAAAGAAACTAAAAGTAACCAAGCAGTACTTAATTAATAACCTTTATAAGGGGTTTATTGAACTAAGTTAGATCCCTTTTACTTCCCCTATCCTATTTATAAAGAAATCTAATAAAGGCCTTTATTTCTATATTAACTATTAGAAACTAAACGCTATTACTTAAAAAGATTACTACTATCTCCCCCTATTTAATAAGACCCTTATATGTCTAAGCCAAGCCAAAATTTTTACTAAGCTTAATGTCCGCTAGGTGTTACGGACAGCTTAAGTACAATGTTACGACTACTTAGAGAAGAGTCGGCGGAAGCTAGTTGGTTAATACAGGCACGGTCTAGGATAGATCCAGTGGAACTATGTGACGAGGAATAGTAGCCGAGGTTATATAATATAATCTGTGTAATCTATGTGATCTATATAATCTATAACAGAGCAGACAGAGCACACGTACCTTACAGAGCGAAGGGATTTCTTAGGCGTATAGTTGTGTATTTAAAGGACCACAGTCCCTACCTAGATAGTTCTCTCTTTGTAGTAAATCTTAGAATATAATTAGAGTTAATCTGTTGGGCAACTACTCTACTAGTTATTATTATATTGTTAACCTGTTTATATCTATATACCCGGCCCAATAATAGAACCCATTGTAGTTCTTGCTATAAGGTTCCGTTACACATTCACTACCAAGGTTATAGTATTAAATAAAGTTAAACAACATGCCACCTAAAGTACCAGTCACAATACTATCGACGGCAGCTACTACCTTAGGCGGAGATACCAGCATAGCAGACACGGATTCTTAGATAGTTACGCGAGGTTAGTTATAGAAAATGGTTAATTACTTACAGGACAATAATAGGATACTTAAAGAACGTATTAATGGAATTAGAGTAGTAAAAGTTAAGTTACCTTTAATTAAATGGTTTTTGGGAGAGAAGTTAAAGCTTAAAGGGTTCCTTACGCAGATGCATTTTAAGGTTATGCAAAAGGGAGTAAAGTTGGCAACATTATTGGACCAAGTGGCATACGCAGGATTATTTCTAACAGAACGAGCACTTAAATGGTTTAAACCTTATCTTACTAAAATATAGGCTAATGGCATAACAACTACTAACCAAGACGTATAGTATATATTTGCCAGTTAGAATGGGTTCGCGGAATAATTAACGCAAATATTCGGAGACCCGGAGGCTATAACCATAGTAGAATAAAAGCTTTAGAACCTAGCATAACGAACCTTAGTAATAGAGTATATAACACAGTTTTAAACGCTAGCTATATAGGTTAAATGGAACGACAAGGCGCTTATAGCACAGTATAAATAGGGACTTAAGGCTAAAGTCTAGGACGCAATTATCCTAATAGAAGATGCGGATACTCTAAGAGAGTTAATAAATTAAGTAATAAAGATTAATAATAGAATCTATTAAAGGGAACAAGCTAAGAAAGGGCAAGATAGAGTTCCATAGTTATATAAGGCGTAGAGCACGTATCGGCAAACATAGAGCTAAAAACTATGGAATGGCGCAGAGCTAATAGACCTGAGCGGTACTAAAGAGTCTAAGAGATAGATAAAGAAACTATAGAAACCTAGAGGTTAAGGATTAAGTAATTATAGGACTAGGGAGCAGAGGCCAAACTAGGGATCTTAGCAGCAGAAGATGTTTAGGCGGACTCCATAATAAGAAAAATAGTTTAAAGATAGAGCTTGCATAAATTGCGGAAAACAAGGTTATTTCGCCAGAGACTATAGAGGTGGTCAGAGTAATTACGCGGTAAAAGGCACTAGGTCGTTAGAGTATAATAATATAGATATAGGGATATTGCGTAGGACTAAGAAGTATTCAATTAAACACTTCGCGTTTTATTATAATAACATATACCGAATTCATAAAGACGCTAAATATGGCGCAAGCTATTAGCCGCAAGAGCTAGAGTTAAGAGGGCTTAAAGAAACCACAGAGTTAGACAAAGAATAAGGTTAACTCTATAAGCTAGATTAAGATGTTAAAGTAATATGTGGACAAAGATTAGCAATAATAATAATAAAGTTAGAGCACTTATTAATTAATAGTAATAAGGAAGAAAGGGAGGCTAACTAGGAGCACTTACACCTTAATAATACAACAGAAGTAGAGACTAAAACCACTACAGAACGCGGATTAGTAATGGGTATTATAACACCATTAGATACGATTTCTATCACTTTATAAAACAGAAGGAGTAATATCTAGAGACGGTTAAGTAAGTAGACAACTGCTAGTGCTAGCTCACCACTTATAAAAGGCAAAAGGCCACAGGTTTAAGATTCTTAAAAAAAGATAAGGAAGGCTCTAGACTTATAAGATGTAATAAGGACAGCTTAGGAACCCACAACGGATAATAACCAATAGGAAAGAGTAGTGACTTGGTTTAATAACAAATAAATAAGTATAGGACGCAAGTTTAAGAACCATAAGTTTAGGGAATAAATAAGAATGTTAATAGGGAGCCAAGATTTTGAAGAACAAATAAGGTCTATAGCAGTTTTAGGTAAACATAGTGTTCAGCCTAAAGATTAAAAAGTTAATACGGAGATTAAGAAGCAAGATAACTTTGAAAATCCAACTACAAGACGCAGAAAATAAGAAACTATGGATAAGTTTAGATAAAGGATTATTATATAGCAAGAGCAAAAGCTAGATAAGAGATTAGCTATGCCAGGTTATATAAGGGATAGAGTACCCATATAAAGAATTACTAATAGGCCTAAGACAGGCATACTAAGAGCAAAATAGCTAGATAAACTGGAACAAGAAGAGGATCTAGGGATTTTAACCAGATTTAAAGAAAGACATACTAAAGAATATTACAACGTAGCGATAACAAGGTACTTTCTTATAGATAGACTATATATACTAAACTAGTTGTACGGAAAGTGGTATAGGCAACGACACAACGATAAATGGGAAGACTTTTATATATAGCTAAATAAAAAAGTTATCTAAGACTAACCTATTATGGAAAAACATATAAACCACATTAAAGGAGTATTAATTATAGTATTAAGGAACCTAGAAGAGGGATCTAGGGACTAGAGAAGCAAGTAACAAATCTTAGTACCTATAGCAGAAATACTAGTGGTTAGGTCAACTAGGTATCGGTTTAAACTTAAGGATAGAGATAAACTAAAAGTTAACCTAAGTCACCCAGCATACCACACGTTATTGTGGATAGCTTATATGGATAACGTGTGTAATATGCATAGAGCACCAAAGGACAAGAACCGGAAATACCCAGTAAGGATATATTGGGCACTAGATAAGAAACGGTTCAGGGACGCTAAATATATACATAGATGGCACCTAGTAGAAGTATAAGGTTAAGGGGACTTAACACTTTAACTAGGAAGATTCCTTACGGAAGAATACCTAGATAGATAATAGTGGTGGGAATACCTAGAGAACACTTATCTATAGTACGTAGAGGAAAAGAAGCGAACTAAGTATTGGCTAAAAGTAGACTAAGTATAAACAGAATCTAGCAGCCAACAGTTAGGAAAAGGGGAGGCCTATAAAACCAGAAGGAACTAGTAGTAGAGCCTTAAACCCTTAAAGGAATTCTAAAACAACACCTAAATTTACGAGTTAAATAGCAAGATTAGCAGTTTAAAGCGTTAATAGATAGTAGAGTAACTAGGAACTATATATTACCAATAGCAGTGGAAAGGATGGGGTTACTATATAGATAAAAGGAATACCTATATCCACTTATAACAATTTTAGAAGATCAGATAGCCTATAAAGGAGGCATTATTAATCTCAAAATAGGACCTATTTAGTTAACTATTAAAGGGAGACAAGTTAAAATGTCTTTTAATATCCTACTATTGGGAAAGGATAAGGCGATACTAGGAATACCTTAGTTACAGGAATATAATCTAAAGATTAATTGGGTTACAGGTTAGGTTAATATTAAAGATACTTAATAACGTAAAGTATGACAGTAAACCAAGTTGGTATAGTACTAGGTCGGAGCAACATACAAAGAGACTAAGCAAGGCTTAAGTTATATACCAAAGAGATACCACAAGTATGGTAAAAAGTTATAGTTACTAGAAAGTGAAAAGCTATTAGAACATACAACATGGGACCATAAGATAGAGTTAAAAGAGGGAATAAGTCTAAGGTTCTTTCTAATCTATAAGCTTACTAAAACAGAGTTGGTAGCACTTAAGGAGTTTATCCAGGAGAACTTACAAAAGGGATATATTAGACTATTATAGTCGTTAGTAGGATATCCAGTATTGTCCATCCTAAAGAAAAACGGAAAACTTAGGATGTGTATAGACTATAGATAGTTAAACAGTATTACTAGAAAGGATAGGTATTTTTTACCCTTAATTAGCAAAATCCAAGCTAGGATAGGCAACGCAAAGATCCTTACAAAGATAGATCTGAGGTAGGTATACCATTAGATTAGAATTAAGGAAGGCAACAAATAGAAGGCAGCCTTTAGGTTAAAGGAAGGACTATATAAACCGTTAGTTATGCAGTTTGGGCTTATAAATGCACTAGCAACGTTCCAGAAACGAATTAATAGTGTATTAGGAGAACACCTTAATGAGTTTATTATAGCATACCTTAACAATATTATTATCTACTTAGAAAGCGACAAAGAATATAAGGAACACGTTAAATGGGTCTTAAAGAGACTATAAAAAGAACAAATGCTAGTAGCAATTAAGAAATGCGAGTTCTTTATAAGAAAGACCAATTTTGTAGGATTTATTATAGAACTAGGAAAAATTAGCATAGACTTAAAGAAAGTTAAAGCTATAGTAAATTGGCAAGAACTAGAGAATATTACGCAGTTAAGATTATTCCTAGGGGTTTGCAATTACTATAGGAGGTTTATAGCATAGTGGTTAAAAAGCATTAAGCCATTTATAAAGTTAACGAAAAAGGAGGAACCGTAGGTTTGGGGTAGTGAGTAGAAAAGGCTGTTTTAAGAACTTAAAGAGTTGTTTACCTAGGAACTAATCCTTAAAATCTACTAACTAAGGTTAGAAACGGTTGTTAAGACAGATATATTAGACTTTATACTAGAAGCATATTTACTATAGAAGTACCAGGACGTATAGCATCCAGTAGCATATTATAGTTAGAAGATAACACCACTAGAACTAAACTATAACATCTATAATAAGGAGTTATTAGGTATAGTTATAGCGTTAAAGGAATAGAGAGCATTTTTACAAGGCATAGAGGAACCATTTGTGGTTAAGACGGACTATAAGAACCTTATAGGATTCCTAACAATAAAGGAACTTAACCAAAGACAGGTTAGATAGGCAGAAATGCTTATAGAATACCATTTTAAGATTTAGTATACCAAAGGTACAAATAATGCACGAGTAGATGCTCTAAGCAGGAAGGCTAAACTACAAGATAAAGAAAAGCTATTAGAAGCTTTATTGCGAAAGGATTAAGACGGATTAATTAGGTATAATTATTTAAAGATTATAGTAACTAAAGAAGGGCAGATCTATAAATTACCAGAGAGTGATTAGACGTAGAAGATTTAAGCAATATAGGCAGAGGATCTAGATACGGAATAGTATAAGAATAGAGAAGCAACCTATATTCCAAGGTCTATTACAAAAGAGTTTATTAAGTTATTCCACAAGGGACTAACTTAAGGACACAACGGAGCTATAGGCTTAGTATTAAGACTTTAAGAGGAATATATTGTTTAAGGAATCTGGGGACTAGCAAGATAAGTTATAAGAGAATATTTAGATTGCCAAAGGAATAAACTAACAAGGTATAAGCTATATAGAGGGCTACAACCTGTTAAAATACCAGAAAGACTATAGGAAGTTATATTATAGGACTTTATTATTAAGTTACCAAAGTTAAAAGATCCTATTATAGGATAAGATTACGATGCAATTTTAGTAATAATAGACAAGCTTATAAAGTGGGGATACTTTATAGCGTGTATAGAGCAAATATTAGTAGAAGATGTCGCTAGAATCTATATTAAGGAAGTATTTACAAGATATAGAGCACCAAGTAAGGTTATATTAGACAGAGATTTAAGATTCATAGTAGTATTCTAGAAGGTATTTTTGGCGGAATAAGGAGTTCGCGCAGTAACCTTAATAGCATATTATCCGCAGACGGACAGACAAATAGAAAGGTTAAACTAGACACTAGAATAGTATCTAAGGCATTATATTAATTATACACAGAATAATTAGGTATTATTATTACCAGTTACACAGTTTGCATATAATGCAACACCATAAAAAGGAATGGGAACGTTACCATTTAAGGCGAATTATGGATATAAGCTAAGGTTATTATTATCGCCACGTTAAGTAAAGAAAACGAGTAGCATAGCTAAAGAAAGAACGGAGACTTTAATAAATCTTCATATAGACCTTAAAGAAACAGCTAAACTAGTACAAGAGTAAATAAAAAGGTACTACAATGCTAAGAGATCTAAGGGACTAGATCTTAAGGAGAGAGATAAAGTATAGCTACTATACAAAAATTTCAAGAGTTGACGACTAAGCAAGAAATTGGACTATATTAGACTAGGACCTTTTAAAATTATATAAAGAATTTTATTAGTTATGTTTAAGTTAAACCTACTAGCTAAAATAAAAATTTACCCTATATAGTATATCGCAATGCTAGAGCTAGCGCACGGAGATATAGAACCACCAGTCTATAAGGCAGACATGTATAGAGGGCAAGAAGAAGACAAATAGCAAGTTTTAAAGATTATTAGTTATAAGGACGTAGATAACAAAACATGGTATAAAGTAAAGTAGATAGGCTATAGCGAGACTACCTAGGAGCCACTAAGCAACCTAGAGAACGCTATAGGAAAGGTATAGGAGTATTAAAAGAAAGTAGGTTAGGCAGCATTAACAAAAAAGGATTAATAAAGAATGAGTTACCTAAGGGGGACCTAAAAGGAGCAATTACTAAGCTACTTAGAGTTATTTCCCTTATAGGAGGAAGGTCTGTTTTTTTATTACCTAGCTTAGACAAACCCTATTAAATAAGTTTCTATTCCTTAGAACGAACCTTCTTATAAATACATTTAAGGCGTTAAAGACAGGCGTAAGCTAGATGCTAAGCTTTAAGGATATATGCGGACTTTTCTAAGATATGTTAAACCTTAAGTAGCGCGGAGGCTAGCTTACCGTTAAGTTTCTTAGTAGTAGATTAAATATAAGACCCTATAATAAGTTACTTAGGGAACCTAAAGACTATTAAGAGTTATAGAACGCGTATATTTAGCGTTAGAGATAAAGTAAACGTTATAGAACGATTAAATATTTGCTTTAGTGCACTCTAAGCAAAAGGAAGGTTGTTAAGACGAAGGACTTACTAGCGCAATATAAACTAACCCCTCTTTCACACAACAAGAATATAGAGATGGCATTATCTTACCCAGAGACAATATTACAGCAATAGTGCGAGACCGACGAGCTGTAGAAGAAGAAGAGGATGCTTTAGGTATAATAAGTAAGAATGTTAACCAGATTAATTAAACGGACATCACACCTCTAGTAGACGACTTGGAGATATTAGGAATCTTTAAAGACGAAGATAAAAAGGAGGGAGATAGTATTACAGATAGCTTAAGTACAATATTATAACTACTTAAAGAAGAGTTGGTGGAAGCTAGTTAGTTAATATAGGCATGGTCTAGAATAGATCCGGTGGAACTATATAACGAGGAATGGTAGCTAAGGTTATGTAATGTGATCTATATAATCTATATAATCTGTGTAATCTATAACGGAGTAGATAGAGCATACGTACCTTATAGAGCGAAGGGATTTCTTAGGCGTATAGTTGTGTATTTAAAGGACCATAGTCCCTACCCAGATAGTTCTCTCTTTGTAGTAAATCTTAGAATACAATTGGAGTTAATCTGTTAGGCAACCACTCTACCAGTTGTTATTACGTTGTTAACCAGTTTATATCTATATACCTAGCCTAATAACAGGACCCATCGTAGTTCTTACTACAAGGTTCCGTTACACTAGGCTTTCTACCAAATTAGGATAGACCCTATATTAGAAGATCTAACAATATTCTACACCTATTATAGTTCTTATAAATATAAAGTCCTTCCTTTTAGACTAATAAATAGGCCAGCTATATACTAACGGTATATAAATAATGTTCTTTTTAACCACTTTAATAAATTCTGCACGGCATACTTAGACAACATTCTTATATACTTAGACAATAAACTTAAGCACTAAGTTTACGTTAAAAAGGTCCTAGAGAGGCTATAAAATATAGGCCTATAAGTTAATATTAAGAAATGCAAATTTGGAGTAAAACGAATAAAGTATCTTGGGTTTATTATTAGTATAAAAGGAATTAAAGTTAACCCTAAAAAGATTAAAGCAATATATAATTAAAAACCCCCTTATACTATAAAAGATATCTAGTCCTTTCTTAGCTTCTATAACTTCTACTATTGGTTTATTTATAACTATAGGGTTATAGCTAAGCCTCTTATATAACTCACTAAAAACAACACACCTTTTATTTTTAATAATAATTATATAGAAGCTTTTAAGGAGTTAAAGGACTAACTTACCTCCTCCCTAATTCTCTATTATTATAACCTAGACCTTAAATTAATGCTAGAAACGGATGCTTCCAATAAAGTAGTAGCGGGGGTTCTCTTATAGTTATACCTAGATAGCAAGTGGTACCTTATCACGTTTTTCTTAAAGATAATAGCTCTAGCTAAGTATAACTATAAAGTACACAATAAGGAAATACTAGCTATTATATAATTATTATCCTAGTAGCGCGTAGAGCTTAAAAGCATAGACTCTTAGATTAAAGTCTATACTAATTATAAAGCCCTTAAGTATTTTATAATAATAAAGCAGCTTACTAGTTAACAGGCTAAGTAAGCTAAAATACTCTCCTAATTTTTCTTTACAATTATATACCACCCTAGTAGGCAAAATTTTAAAGCTAATACCCTTACCTAGAGAGAATAGGATGTGGAACCATAGGATAAGCTAAAGGCTTAGCACTAGACACGTGCCCTCCTCTATCCTAAATAGCTTAACCTATATATTCTTAAGGAAATAAGCTCTAAATGGAATAAGCTAGCGCCTATAAAAGAAGAGATCCTAGATAAACTAATAGGACTAATTAACCACATTCTAATTATAAACCGCATAGCTAAATCCCTAAAAGCCCTCCCTAACTAAGCTATAGAAAACAACCCTAATTTAGAAATAGAAGACGGACTACTCTTATATTAAAAACGGCTTATAGTTTTAGACGTTAATAACCTATAAATAATGCTAATCTATAAAGCCCACTGTTAAGTCTCTATGGTGTACCTTAGTTAAGACAAGACCTACTAATTACTAGCGCCTTAATACTACTGGTAAAGACTTCTATCTAATATAGAACGATTTATTAGGAATTATTATGCTTATAGACGGGTAGATACCCCTAAGAATTAAACCCCTAAATAGTTATAACCACTACCAGTTCCTAAACACCCTTAGCAGTATATTATAATAGACTTTAAATTATTCCTAAAGGACAAATATAGCTATAATATGGCCTTTGTAGTAGTTAACCAACTAAGTAAGTAAGCTATTTCCCTCCCTTGCTTTAAGACTATAACTATAAAAGATATAGCCCGCATATATATTAATAATATTTACTAGATCCATGGCGCTTCTAAGTTAATTATCTCTAACTATAAACCATAATTTATATTAGACTTCTAGGACGAATTGTACCGCATCCTTGGGATTAAGATTAAGCTCTTTACCACATTCCACCCTTAGACTAATAGCTAAACCATGATTATAAACCAGGACCTTAACTAGCAACTTCACCCCTTTATTAATTACTACTAGAACAACTAGTTAGAACTACTGCCTATAATAGACTACGCACAGCTTACGCTCCCTTATAATAGTATAGGAATATTACTATTTAAGCTACTCTATGGATATAAGCCACAAACATCCTTTAATTAGGATAGACCTATAAGACCTATAACAGCCCGCGAACGTCTCAGCTATAAAGAGGCCCAGACATTCGCTAAGAGAATATATAGGGCCTAGAAGACTGCCTAAATAATTATAAAAAGGGTATAAGAGAAGAAAGAGGCCAACGTAAACTAATATTGCTATAAGGTAGACTTCTAAGCAGGAGATAAGGTATAGGTATTAATAAAAAACTAAAAGACCTAGAGGCCGAGCCATAAACTAGACCACTAAATGGCTGGCCCCTATAAAATACTTAAGAAGGAAGGGCACTCTTTTAGGGCTAAACTACTAGAGTTAATAAAGATCCACCCTATCTTCTCTTTAGACTAACTATAAAAGGCTACAGACGACCCATTACCTAGATAGTACAACAACCCCCTACTACTAATTTAGATTTTAGCAGTTAAGAAGGACCGTAGTACCTTAAAATACTATGCGAGCTGGGTAGGTTATAACAAAAACCCAAAATGGTACTCCACGTCTAATTTTAAGTACTCTCCCTATAAGCCGCGAGATTTCCACCTAGCCAACCTAGACCTCCCTAGACCACCACGTAAACTAGACAGCTGGATCAAATGCTAGAAAAAAGGGGTAGATAACTATAATAATTTAGATAACAATAAAGAACTTAGACAAAGCCTAAGGGTAGGCTTTTTTAGGAGGAGGGGGTAATATAACGGTGCTAGAGCGCGTTACCTGCTACTTTGCCATTTCTAGGGCAATTTGCCGTTTTTGGGGCAATCTACTAAGTTCTGCCATATTCTGCCAAGTCGCTATTAGCTCGCTTACTACTAGCGCCTTAACGACCCCTTTATATCCTGCCAGTCTCTACCAGTCTTCTTCTTCTCCTTAGCTTAGTATTCTTATATAGTAGCAATCTACAAGCTTTGGTTCAGAAGTATTTATACGAGCCTGTTATAGATATAGTAAGGAACTAGACCTCTTTTAATAAAAAGCTAGGGAGTAGCTAAAAGCGCGGGAACTTTAGTAGCAATATAGGGTAGGCCTAAACTTTAAAGAAGCCGTTCTTAAAGAGAACTTTAGAATAGTCAAAGTTAGGAGCCTTAAGCAGTAGGAAAGATTTCTATGGCTAACCTAATACCTATCTAATACCCTTATAGAAACACTCCAAGAAGCTAAAAGAAAATTCTTATTAGAAAAACAAGTCGAGTGGTAAATATACTAATAAACCAAAAAAAGAGAAGCTCCAGTTATAGACGTCTCCTAGCTATAACTAGGGCAAGATACGGAATGGAAGACCCTCTATATTACTATTAAGCTAGAAATAATACTCCCTATAGGCGAGATGCGTTAGTTCTAAGTACTATATAATTGCAGTGCTAAAATTAATCTTATATAATATAATTTAGCAAAAAAGTATAAACTTATCCCATTGCTAAGGTGGCGGAAACCTATTATAGGCTTCCTAAATAAGTATTGGATTAAACTATATAGTGCCTATAAGCTTATAGTGTTAATAGCCGATATATATAACCGCACCAAGGTGGTTGGCCCGCAACTATTCTAGGTGACTAACTTTATAGGTTATAACCTTATTCTTAAATATTCTTAGCTTACGGAAATAGATTTTAAGATACGCTTTAAGATAGAAGCCTTTAAATAGTGGAACGATAAAGAATTAGAAGGGTGTATATTACTAATAAGCTTAAAAGACATCCTAGAAGATATAGCTCTAGGCGAAATAGTATACACTTTATACCTAAAGAAGTATTAGATCTAATTCCTATTTTATAGCAAAATGGATATAAAGCCTAGTATAGGCAATAACCCTTTCGTAATAGATACCTTATAAGGAACTACTAAATAGGTCGCAGAGATACTACAAAGAGGTAGTAATCTCGAAGATCTTATAAGATACTTTTATTGTTATAGGTTACTCTAGCTTAAGCAATATATAGAGAATATACTACGGCATCTTAAATGCTGCGTTAAGGAATTCTCTACCCTCTACTGGCTACCGTATAAAACTATTTAATATATAGTGGCAACTATATATAAACAGCTACTATAGCGCACGACGCTGCCCAACAGCGTTCTAAGGGAGCTTTAAAACCTACCTAATAATAATATGGAGGACAAACACAACTCCAATTTATTAATATCCTAGTAGGCCTAAGGGACTTACTAAGGGTATTTTCGGGTAGGTAAGCTAAAGTCCTTCCATAAAACTTGGAATATAATTATATAATTAATCTGGAAGAAGGTAAGCAGCTACTAAACCTTCCTATCTATAACCTCTCTTATAAAGAGCTTAATATACCAAAGAGTTATAAGATCTATAGTACTATCTAGTTATGTATTTAGAGCAGTATAAAACAAAACAGCTTTTACCTAGGAACTATCTAAAAGGCTAATAGATCTTATCTATAAGGTATAATGGAGGGACGCCTTCTATACTATCTTTAATGCAGAGATAGACTAGAAATGTAATAAAAAGGAAGCCAAAAGGCGCTAAAATTACGAACTGGACCTAATAGGCCTACTGTATAGAAATGGTAAGGTTTAGGTGCTATAAAAAGCAAATCTATAATAGAAGATTATTATAAAGAATTACGATAACCCTCTAGGCGGCTACTATGGTTAGGCTAAGATAGTAGAATTACTTTAACGCAAATACTATTAGCTAAAGCTTAAGTAGGAAGTAAAGGAGTATATTAGCCACTGCGAGAACTGTTAAGTATATAAAATCTAAAGGTATAAGCTATAGGGTTTACTTAAATCGGTTCCTCCTGCTAGCAAACTATAGTGATATTACGCTATAGATTTTATTACAGATCTTTTACTATCTAAGGATAAGTAAGGATAAATATACGATTTAGTCCTGGTACTTATTAATAGGGTTTTAAAGTATGTCTAATACCTTTCTATTAATAAGACGATTAATATATAAGCGCTTATAAATCCAATTAAGGAGAAATGCTTTTTTAAAGTGGATTAATTATACTCTATTATTACTAATTGGGGTAGCGTCTTTATAAGCTAGTACTGGTTAGATCTATGATTTTATTTAAAGATAGACCACTACTATAGTACGGCTTTCTATTTATAGATAGATGGGTAAACAGAACGCCAGAACTAGGAACTGGAGTCTTATCTGTAAATGCATTTAAACCACTAGTAAGACAATTAGTGCGAGCTGCTTCTGTACACGGAATACGCTTATAACTTAAAGCAATATGCTTTGTATAAGTATGTACTAATCTAGATTGCCTATAGCGTTTAACTATCTGGGTTTAATAGTATATCTAATAATTACTAGCTAAGGCCGTATAAATAATTATTATAGGATTCTATTAGGAAGTTTAAGAATATCTACCGGAGAGTATAAGAATACTTTAAGAAATAGGAGAAGTAATAGAAGTATGCGAAGTAGAGCCTATAAAATGCCTAAAAGTAGTAGAGACTCTAGTATAACTGTAAATACTAGAATAAGCATTTTGGAGTAGGCAATAAGGTTCTATTATATTTAACAAATATTAAAACCTATTAACTATTAAAAAAGCTTAATATAAAATACCTAGGTCCCTTTTAAATTAAGGAACGAATTAGCAAGCTAGCCTACTGTCTTTAGCTACCCCTATCTATGGCCTATATATATCTAGTGTTTTACATAAATCTATTAGAGCTATAGCATAGACTACCGCCAGAAAAGAACTTCTATCTAGGCCTAATTAAACACCCTAAAGTGGTGGACGAGTGGTATAAGGTTAAAGCTATACTATGCTATAAGTCTATTAAGAATAAGCTTTAATATAAAGTTAAATAGCTAGGATGGCCTGCTAAGGACTTTATATAGGAACTAGAGGATTACCTTAATTATTGTAAAGATATTCTAAAAGAATATTAGGACTAAGGTCCGCAATCTATAAAGCGTAGAAAGCGCTCTAATACTATGGTGATATTACAGCCTATAAAAAAGACTTGTGTAAAGAGCAAGAAATAGGTTAAATTAGATATAAAATAGATAGGCTCCGGAAACTATAAGGATTAATTAGGGCTACGGCCTAAGGCAGGATAGGTCCTTAGCCTTTTTACGTATATAGTATAGAATTAACGAGAAATCCGTCAAATTTTCCAAGGAAAATTTCCAAATTGCGGACTTACAGCCCGCAATGTGGTTCTTTGGAGAAATTTAATAGATTTCTCGCGCCTGTGGCGGGCTTTTGTCCTTTAGGGACGAAGTCCTTTTAGGAACTAAGTAGCTGTTGTACTACTGCCGTACTGTCCTGCTGTCCTACTACCCTACTACCTTACTATTGCTCCTACTGTCACTACTTTCTACTAAGAGGGTAGCAACACCTCCGGATATATAATATTAGTAGTTACAGCATCTCCATTCTACGGCAGTAATAGCAAAAGCCCAGCTATATCCGTTACTCTTAACAGCGCAATATATAGCTGCCTATAGGTAAAGACCGATATATATAAATTAATACCAGCAAAGTTAAAAGACTGCCCTTATAACTTGTTTATGGTTATAGTAAAGTATAGCCAGATTGGAAACTGCCTTCTATTAATAATAAACGGCAGTTCTCCTTCTATAAAGGTAAGCTTAATATAAGAAATTAACCGCAGCTAGTTATAAAAGCTGCCGCTAAGTATCTAAGTTTTAATATAGCGACGGCCTAGGCGCGTAATAACTATACAGGTGCCGTTACAGAGCCCTTCCTAAGGGTAGAGGTTTTATAAAAGGATTATAGGCGCGCCTACCTTTAGGGAAAGCTTTAATAAAGGTAGGCTACTAGGGTTAAATATCAATAGAAGCTCTAGCAGCGGTAGTATAACGTTACTATTATCTTCTTCTCTACTTTACTCTATAGTATCTATAGAATAAAAGATACTTAGGGAGCCGTAGAGCCGTATAAGGATAGCGTTGTTAATCTTAGCTATAGTATTATTACGAATGGTTAGAATAGCGCGATCGCGGAAGGTATTAAAAGTAGTATATACTTGTGTAAGTAGTTACAGAGAATATATATAGCCGTAAAAGGGTTCCTTAGACCGTAACTGGGCTATATTAGGCGAGATAGTAACGCTGCTAGATAGGGACGTATTATAGGATAAACTGCGTACCTAAGCTATAAACTATTAATTAACTTTACCATGGCGGATATACATATTTAACTATAGGGATAGTATATGGAAGGTAGGCTAAAGGAACAACCGCTATAGGTAGGCACCTATAATAGCTATGTGGTTCCCCTGTAGGATAATAGGTAGTATCTAAGTAAAGTTACCACCTAAGATAGTAGGGAGTCCGCTAAAGGTAAAGTTATTAAAACGGACGTCTGTAAGCATACGGTATATGGCTTTAAAGCAGTAACGGTACTATATTAGTGCCTTATCCTAAATAAGTAGAAAGGTATAGCGTAAAAGCTTAGCCAGATTTAAGCTTTTAGAGATATTATAAGTAGAGTCTTTATATAGATTGATAGGTATCTAAAAATAGAAGTAGGTAGTACGGCCACTAGGTAGTAGGAGGGCGGTAATGCTAAAAAAAGCTATATAAAGAATAATCTTACTATGTAAGTAATAGTAGTAGTAGAGATAGCAATAGAGAAACGTTTTACTAGTGCTTGTAGGGCCCTAGAGAAAGAAGCGGACCGTCTATAGATCCGCATCTATAGCGGCAATAATAGTATTAAATCACGCTGCCTAATCTGCATTTAGCTGCTAGCATAGCTTAGTAAACTAACGTCCTTCCTCTATACAGTTGTACTATAGCTCCGCTATAAGAAGCAGATTACTTCCCTTAGTAATAATATCCCACTAGCGCTGGAACGGGGGTAGGCTATAGTCCATAAGCGTCTTCTGGTAATCCGCAAGTATCTAATAGATAAGGTATAGGCCGTAATTAAGATAGACTTTATTATCCTTGCTAGTTATAGAAGGAGTATTAGGTTGCTAGGCTAAAAAGCAAGGTAGATTATTATAGATAGACTATTTAAAGCGGTTTTATAAAGCAATTAGCTCTATAATAGGGCTATAAAGTAAAGCGGTTATAAATAAGGAGTGTAGCTAGGCCCCAGCAGCGAAAATATAGGCCTCTATTAAGTAATTAATTTACTTATAGTTATTCTTTAGTAGCCTTAGGGCTATATAGGCGGCCTAAAAGGTTAGATAGACTATACTAGTAATAGTACGGAGGTTCTTAAAGGAGGTAGGACCGGGAATAGACGTCAACAGCAGCTATAAGTAGAACCTCTTGCCCGTAATAAGACTATAGTAATATATACGGCCTATTATAAAGCTTTACTAACGTGTACGCTACTCCTATTACTTTAAAATAAAGGTATACCACTTGGGAAAATCTTAATATAGGCAGTTACGGCCATTCTTATGCTCCGTATTATACTTAAAAAAGGCCATTAGTATAAAGTAAGAGAGATTAAGGCGCTGCTAAATATTCTTAGCAGATTAATTGGGCTAAAAGTATATAGACTGCTTACCTAGAAGGTGCGCCGCAAGCTAGGTTATAAGGGGGGACTCCTTATAAATAAATAACTTAAATAGGCACCAGATGGCCTTGGAGGGGCCAATATAATAGCCCTGCAAATACTGGCTTACCTTATCGCCGTCCGTAAGCCGTAAAGTAGTATAGTTGTTCCCCTTATATATATACTTATAGATATACTTAACAGACCGTATAGAGGCGCAGACCTTAACATTTATATACGCATAATACTTTGCGGTTAGATATAGGCAGTATAGAATAATCTAGTGGTTGTCTATTTTAAACGTAGCTCTAAAAGGCCCTAATAAGCGGATAGACTATAACCGCTAATTATTACAACGGCGGTATTCTGGATAGCCATTCTTATATATAATAGTAGTAGGGTTAAAAGGCCTAGGGTATTACTTTAAGTAGGTTAGCAGAAGGCCTAGCCCTAGTATAACTATATAGGGAGCTTATAGATTCCAGAAGCCGCAAGGGCCGTAAACTATTATTAACTTTATAATCTTAGTAAGTTAACCAGTAGGATTGTCTTCCGGCTATAGAAGCTCCGCAGATATAAAATGGTTAATAATAGCTGGGTCTAGTAGCCTATCGCGGTTATATAGATATAGGAAAAGTAGTAGGTGTAAATAGGACAGGCCCTATTTCTAGTACTTAATAGTCTAAACGCAGCCGTGGAACTAGCTAAAGATTTAGACCCGTTTTAGGTTGTATAAGAAGTGGTTTAGCTTTAAATAGAAGATGTGTATAACTAAATCGGGCCTATCCGTAGCAGTCTGCCTAAGTAGTAGCTAATAGGTAATCTTATTTTACCTAGGATTCGTAATAAATATAATAAATAGGCTTAAACGGCTATACTTACGGATAATAGCTATTAAATCCTAATAGCACTGTCTAATAAAGCGAGCTCCGCTAAAAAAGCTTAATAAAAGGACTATACGGCGGCCTAATAATTAAGGATCCAGATTAGCGTGGGTAAGAGTATTTATAACGCCGTTATATAGCTTCGCATAAAGGGTAGGTTAGTAAAAGTGGATCTAGTTAAGCTTATTCTAATTATATAGCGCCTATACATCTACAATATACTGCTAAAATAGCCAGTAGTAGGTAAAAGGGACTAACTTAAAGTGGGTATAAATATATAGGTAGAACCGAAAGTATATCCGCTGCGTTAAATAGTCTTACTAGTGGGCTTAATTGGAGTTGCGTAGCTAGAGACCCTAGTACTAGCTAGCATTACTATAAGGGAAGAGTAGTATATAGTAGAGCGGTATATATGCGGTATGCGTTAAGTTAATACAGTAGTACCACGGCTATTTATTAGGCGTATAACGCTCTACAAGCATAATATCGCGGAAGCTGATATTACTATAGTTATCTAGTATAATAACGGCTACCTTATTGCATGTTAGGAGGTTCTTATAGCGCTAATTAGTACTAGCCTCTAAGATAAGCCGCATCTATAGGTTTAAGATAATCCGTAATGGGGTCATTGTAGGCTAAGCCTAAAGCCGTTCCCTTGCGGTTTAATAAAGGGCGATAAAAGGGTTCCATATCTTAGATAGTATAGCAGTAAGGTACTACAGAATAGCTGTATCTAGCTAGGTATTAGGATGGGCCTATAGTTAGACATCTATGGCATAACTAGCTACGTATACCGTGGAATAACATTGGCAGGAGCCTCTAGCGGGCCTTATAGATGGTAAAGCTTACTATATATCTGGAAGCAATTTATGCCGCCCCAGGCTATACCATAGTTAGTAATAGTATAGTTTACGGACGTAAAAGCCAACGCTGCATTATATAGGTGGAGCCGCTTTTTAAACTACCTAGTAGAAGTATTACGGGACTCTAAAAGGTCGCGTAGATAGTCTAGTAGAGGCTAAAATAGAGAGAGGTTTACATCGCCGTACTTATAGCAGGCTTTAAACTGTGGATTACTAGGCTGTAATATACTAATATATTTATTAATCTAATGCAGGGCTGTATAGAAGTTATAGGCAACGTCTATAGGACTAAGATCTAGCTGCTCTATAATAAGGCGGGCGGTAGTAATTAGACTATAATCTAGTTACTCCGCGATAGGGCGGGCGGTAGTAATTAGACTATAATTTAGTTGCTCTGTAATAGGGCGGGCTATAGTAATAGGCCTAATATCTAACTAGCCCGTAATATGGCGGGCCACAATAGGTCGCGGCTAGATTGGTATAGGCGGTCGCTAGATTAATACGGGCAGTATAAGGGAAGAAGTAGCGGCGGAGGTAGCAGCGGAAGCAGTAGCGGCTATAGTTTGGTATATAGGCTGCGGAAGGTCCAATAAAGGTTGTTAGGACCGTCTATTTCTTTTCTCCTACATATATAGAGTTAGAAAGGTAATAAGAAGTTAAAAAAAGAATAAATAGAGGATTATTAGCCCTATAAGAATTATAGGTCTTATACGGAGCTCTGTAACGGGTTATTACAAAGTTAGTAGAAAAGCGATATTGCTTATAGGTAGTGCAAAATATACAATTAGAAGGCATTTAGGCAGTAAATAGGGAGTAGCAACTGGGGTAGAAAGTAGGGAGTAGTAAGGGGTAGGATTTAAGGTCGCGAGGTTAGGAATTTAATAGGGTAGCACAGACTCTTAGCATAGCCTTTTATTAGGTAACCTAATAAATAACAACTAATTAAAAAACCTTAATATAGTATATTATAAGAAGATAGGGTATTTTGCTAGAATTATATTTTTATTTATTAGTCTATATTAGGAATAGTATTTCTATACCTTTCTAAATACCTTATAAGGCCTTCTCAAGCACTAATTAAGATCCTTAATTACTACTATATACAAGAATTAATTCTAGATACCTAAATTAAAAACTACTATACCTTATTCTTAGGTGTAGGATTAGTATCCATTGGCCTACTAAATAATAGCTAATAAGAATAAGATCTAGATCCCTTTATAGGGGTATAGGTAGGCATAAAACTAGGAATAGGCTAATAAGGTGTAGAAGGAGCAGAGACTTTTAAACGCTTAGTACTAATATTAGGTCCAAACTAGTACTAATAAAGCTCCTAAGGTATAAGCTTATAGTTAATAAAGACACGTTTAAGTCTAGAATAAATAGAGATATTAGCTAGCTAGTAAAGTCTAAAACCACTAAGACCTTACTATAGTAACTATTAGTTATCTATTCGCTAGGTACCCAAAGGGTAACCTACCTAATACCGCATTATATTGTGCTTTTTTAAAACTTAACGCGTATACGCAAACTCCTTCTTATAGTAGATGGCAACCTTCTTCTTATTACCCCTATCCTTTACCCTATCCTTAATATACTAACCTTGCTCCCTTCTTAGACATTACTAGCTAGCTTGCTAAAAATTATAGACAGTATAGATAGCTATAGTATAGTCTTAAATTTAACCTAAATATTTAGTATTGACGCTAAAATAAGAGAGAGCCTGGGCGATATAGTAGTTAAGGATATTAAAAAAATGTTACTACTTAGGCCCAGGCTATTAAAGCTTAAAGTTAGTAATAGAAATATATTAAGGATAGAAAAGCTTACCTTAACGTAACTACCGCTCTTAGTATGCATGTATTAATTATAAGAACTAAAGGTATTAGACCCTATATAGTAGGTCTTGCTATAAGCCTTAAGAATTCTTTTATTGGATTTCTGGTCTTTTAAAGACGTATAGGTAAAATTATTTAGGTAGAACTAGTACTAGTTGCGGGTTAGTAGAGGTTGGGGTTCTATATATAACGGTAGGGCTAAAATACGCTAAGAAATTAGCTTAAAAGAGTAGTGAGTAGGAGAATAAAGAGGTAATGCATTTCAAAAGCGAATTGTCTACACAAGCGAGTTGTTTAGACTAATTCCTCACCAAAATCTATAAATTTCACAACGAAATATCTTAACAACGACTAAATAATAAATTTTAAAATTAAGTTCTTATATATACTCTAAGGCCTTTACTAAAATTTTAAATTAATAGAACTACTAATTATTAAGATATAATAATCCTATTTAAATTTAAAGGCTAAAACTTAATATTTCAATAATTGTAAGGGTTTATCCTATAAAAATTTAATAATAACTTTTCTTTAACTAATATTTATAATCTATTAAATTTTTATAATTTATTATTTAGTCGTTATTAAGATATTTCGTTGCGAATTTTATAGATTTTGGTGAGGAATTAGTCTGGACAACTCGCTTATGTGGACAATTCGCTTATAAAATACGTTATATTAAATTAATAATAGAAAAAAAAATCTTAATAGTATATTAAAAATACGTCTAAAATTAGATAAAGGTTAATAATGGGAAGTAAGGTGTTAAGGAAAAGGATTAAGCTTAATAAGTAAAGTGTCTTTATACTTTACCTTCTAATATCCTTCTAGTACATAGCCGTAACCTTACTAATATAACTCTGTTATAATAGCGCAATTTAGAAGGAAGGAAACACGCGTATATACTATTTAGCTATTACTTCCTTATAAGAAAAACTAATTATATAGTTGGGGAAGGCAATTAAGACAATAATTAAAGATGCATATAGGTTAAACTATACCTAAATAATACTATAATATTAAAAGAATAACGTTATAGACGTTCTTAACAATTATATAATAGCTAAAGGCGCTATTATAAAGTATCCCTCCTGTTTACTACGCAGTATAGCTATACCAAATATATAGTATAGGACCACTAGATCTGGAAGCAAATGCACTAAATCTTAAAAGATAAATCTCTTTAAATTGGCTAATTAATTACCTAACCATATATAATAGCCTAAGGGTAAATATGGGAGTAAGGCGTTAGTAACGCAGGGGATTATAAAAAAAGATTATAGATTAATATCTTAATAGTTAAAGACAACGGCAAGCCAAGGCTCTATATATTAAATCCTATACTAAAAGGTTCTATGGAACTATACTAGAACACTAAATTGCCTATAATATTTATAATTAATTATAGGCCGGTATAAAGGCTTGGAAATAGAGTTGTATAAAAATCCCTATATTAGCCTAGGTAGTTACCAGCATACTTCCAATAGGCCTTTAATAGGCCTCCTAGCAATCCTTACGTCTTTTTTCTAGTTATATTTTTTCCTTATTAAGGTTTTTTTAGGAGTTTAAAGTAGGGGTTAAATAGATAGATGATATACAGCGGCATACTAATATCTCCCTAATATTTTTCCGAATCCCTTCTAGAACAAGCCCTTGTAATCTCCCTACTGTAAGGTAATAGTGATTAGGGGCCAACTATAAGAAGGGGGGGAGTAATATAAGGGATATTATTGCGGTTATCTTGGGTTGCCCTTAGGACAACCTCTAGACGCCCTTTAGTTAGTTGCCGGTTACGTGCTAAAGGCACGTGCCCATAGTATATAGTCTCTACAATCCTAGAGGCCTTACCTCCTTAAGGATTCGTCTCTCTTACCAATCTATTCTGTTCTATAATTATGTCCTTATAGCCCCGTATTTACAAAATCCCCTTATATAAAACGTTAGGTACCCTACGTAAACTTTAACCTAAGTTTAATAGCTTTAACTTAGAGCCTTATATATAGAGTTTAATTAATATATATATAGATATAAGGTTTTCCAGGGGGAGACCCCAAGACCCCCCCTCTATAGAGCTTTTGCTTAATTTAGAAGTAGTAATAAGATTAAAGCGCCTTAGTTACTGCTAGCTAAGGATCTACTATAGTAACTAAGGCGCTCTACTTAAGCTAGGCTTAAAGATTATATTAGTTACGAATCTAGTATATATTTAGACTGTAGAGCTTTAATATAGAGCCCTTTACATAGGATCTAATGTAGTAAATTGTAATTCTAATTTAAAGCTTTATATAAGCGTAATATAGATAATACGGCTAGGCCCTGTAGTTGATATATACCCACATCGCTTATATATATAGAACTTTAACAACTATATAGCTTAGGCACTTTAAAATTAGAGAATTAATATATTTATTTGGTATACGATTAAGGAGATATAACGCTAGATAGAAATTATTAATCTTATATCTAAACTGGCTCCCTTTATAAGGGAATATTATAAGTAGATTAAGAGAATTTGGCGAATAGACTAGGATGTTAACCGACTAGAGGCTAATAACGATTAGGTATTAAAGATGCCCCTAAGCATCTATTATAGTATTATATACTATATTCGCTTTAGGAAAGACACCGCTAATACCAATAAGCTTAATAAGGTATTTGCTCAATATACCCCGTTATAGGCTAATAATAAAGCCCCCTGCTATAATGCTATAATAGTATAAGAATATAAGTAGGTAAATAATAGCCTCCATAGTAATAAAGTGGGGAGGCTTTATCTACTACTTACAATCTAGGATACTAGGCGATTAAATAGCGAGGGCAAATACCTAAAATACACTAGTGCGTTAGTAAAGACCCTTTAAGTTTATAATAGTAGTAAGATTAATATAAGAACCGGAATGCCTAGAGTATAGAGTATAAAGCTATCTAATAGCAAGACGAAACGTATACTAAATGCCCTCCAGATATATGATATTAACCATATTTTAAGGCCCATCTTACTTATACTAACGGATATTAGCGTTATAGACTATTTCTTTATAAATAACTATAGCGATTGGGATATATACAATACTATATATAATAAAGACTTTGAGCAAATAAATAGGATATAGGTTAATATATATATAATAAAATAGGCTTGTACTAGGCGGTAAATAAATATAACTTAGCTAAAATAGTAGTAAGTTATAACTAGCGGCGCCGGATTATAATAAAGGGGCAAATTGCCGCGACTATAATAAACTAGAACACAACACTACTACGCATTGCCCTTTACGCGTTAACTACCCTTTATATCCTATACACTGTACCCTTTACCTTAAGAGTAAGTAAATATTGCGAGAAATTAGGCTTCTATATAGTATAGAAAAAATATTATATAAAGTAGGACTTTATACTATAGCAATATAATCTAATTGCCTCGTTATAAAGCCTAATAAATAGTTAGGCCGCCCTCCTAACTTATTATTATAAGTTAGTTAAAGCTCCTTTCTATCTATACCTAGTAAAAAAAAACTAATTTATACTATCAAAGTTAACCAGGTTATTATTTAAAGTACATTAGGTATAAAACTTTAGACTATTTAGTGTCTCCTAGGGAAGTAAGGTGCGTATAAAAGCTAAGCAGTTCTACTAAACTAATATACTTATTCTTTACCTATTGTGTAAAAAAGCAAATAAAGACGCTATAAGTTAAGTAGTAGCTCTTAAGATAATATTAAGCTCTATACTATAACTATTTCCCTTAAAAGGTAATGCTGTTATTAATATTATTATATGCTATAGTATAATATATTATTGTTAATTTTAATAATGTTATCCTAATAGATAGTCCTGTTTTTGTTAATCGAAAGCCTATACACCCTAAGTAACCTCAAGACATCTAAAATCTATACTTAAAAGAAATATATATTTTACTTAGAAGAATAACCGCTATAGGATAACTTTGGATAATATACAAAACAGTAACTTAGCCTAGGTAATATAAAGATATACGGTATTGCTTAGATATATTTTATTATATAAGTAAGAATAGGCTCTATATATAAAGAGCTCTATTTTACTCCTTAGGTAGAAATAAATATTAGCGGCCTAAATATATTTATGAGCAGATATAGAAAGAGGCGATTACTATTATATACCGTTATAAAGACCTAATAAATAGAGTATTAAGTATACTACTAGGGCTAGCGGTACGCAAGGTTCGCGGTCCTTAGATTTAGTAATACTATACTAACTAATTTTTTAGCTATATAACTAGCTTAGCGTGCTTTAGTCTAGTATAATAAATATAGTACATAATGCCGTTACTAAAAGCTATAACTACTTTAAACTAAATACTAAGGCTATGGTAAAGGAAGTAGAGAAACTACTTAAGGATAACCGCTTTACGCTTAGTAGCCTAGTTAGTACTCTGCCTTTTACTATACCTAACTAACTAAGGCTAAAATAGAGAGATAAGATTTAAGGCGCTAATTATCACACGCTGTATTAAGTGCGTATTCTTTAATACTAGGCTAAGGTTACTTACCCTTAATAAGAATAATGCTAACCTTTTCTCGCATCGGCAAAATATGGTACCCTTTCAATGGCCTCAATGGTTGGTGGTTAACGCAATTGGCGCGTAGTTAAGGTCATTTGGCAACTTAACCGACTAGCCTATATTGTGTTTTTTTTAACACGCAGCCTGCGCGCAGCCTGCGCGCAACCTGCTAGTAATCTGCGCATTTAGCAACCATAATTATATTTACCTCTTTTATACTAATAACATATTTTAAATAAATAAAAGCTACTTTAAAGCTATT
>Ga0307507_10001287_pt1 | contig 56268 bp, 16 predicted proteins | sample 7_EM_MG_FD_207223 | JGI IMG/M metagenome (GOLD analysis project Ga0307507, IMG submission 207223) | Populus trichocarpa ectomycorrhiza microbial communities from riparian zone in the Pacific Northwest, United States - 7_EM | ecosystem: Host-associated > Plants > Roots > Unclassified | place... | reverse complement strand
GGCACGTGCCCGTAGTATATAGTCTCCACGATCCCTGAGGCCTCACCTCCTTAAGGATTCGTCTCTCTTACCAATCTATCCTGTTCCACAATCGTGTCCTTATAGCCCCCTGTCTACAAAGTCCCCTTACATATTTCGTGTCTTATAAATACTTTTTTAATATAAATACTAGCTATATCTTCTACTAAGATTTCTTCTATATATACTATAAAGTAGCCCTATTTAGTTAACCTATCTACTATTATAAGGATTGCGTTATAGTCCTGTCCAGTAATAAGATCTCTTAATTTTAGCAACTTTATAATAAAGTCTTATAATATAACCTCTTATGGTCTTTCTAATACTTTAATAGGTTATAGTATCCCGTATAGCTTATATCTTATTAGTTTATTTCTTTAGTAATCTAAATATTTTTTAATAACTCTTCTTATAAGTCCCTAGATTCCGTTAATAATAGACTCCTCTTAGAGTCTTAACACTAAGCCTATAGCTTTATTATATCCTTAAGTTATTCCCTTATAGAATTCTTTAATAAATTACTCTATAATACTTTTTAGAATATATATCGCTTCTTGGTTAATATAGTCTTTATAGTCTAAATATTTTAGCTATACTTTTAGAATCCGTTATGCCTAAAAGCTTTTTAGTATCTTATAGACCTACTCTAGTTCTTCTTTAATTATGGCCGCTAGTTTAAGATAATTATATCTAATTTATCCGCCTTTATCTTTTCGTAACATAGCGCCCGATAGTTTTTTACTATTTTGCAGTTCTGCCTTCCTACTAAGTATATCTACTCTTACATTTTTAGTACCCTTAGTATACTAAATTTTAAAATAGTATTCCGTAAGTATCTCTACCTATTTAACATATCTTTAGTTAAGTTTCTTTATTATTAAAAATCCTATTAGGTTCTTATAATCTATTTTAACTATAAATAGTTTCTCTATGCCTTATAAGAATACTCTTTATTCCTTAAACACTATAACTATACCTAGTAACTTCTTATTATAAATATTATAGTTTAGCTCTGGCGGTGTTATCTTCTAACTATAGTATACTACTAGGTGCTATACATTCTAATACTTCTATAGTAAATATACCCTTAGTATAAAGTCTAATATATCTATTTTAACTACTATCTTTAGTATTAGTTAGTAGATCTTAAGAATTAAATCCTAGGTAAATAGTTCTTTAAATTTCTGGAATAGTTTTCTTTACTTATTACTCTATACCTATAGTTCCTCCTTCTTTATTAATCGCGTAAACGGCTTAATATTCTTTAACTACTATACTATAAACCTCCTACAGTAGTTGCAAACCCCTAAAAACAATCTTAATTATATAATGTTCTTGTCACGGAGCGAGCACAAGCGGTGATAATATATAGCGAAGTAGATATTATTAAGCTATGTACATAAACTGCGTAATAAAGTCAAGACGTTGCGTGAGGAAAAGGAAGTAGGAAATAGGGGAAAAAGGGTATATAACGTTCGCTTAGTTGCTAGGTTAACGGGTACTATGCTATACACGGGCAGAGTAGAGCTTAGGTGGCGGTTCTGGTAGAACTTGGTAGAATTCGGTAGTTAGAGGTCCTTAAAGTTGCTAGTTAGCAACTCCAATAGTAGAGACGGTAGATTGCGGCAGAATACGGCAGATTGCTATTAGATTGCCGTCTTATGGTTAATCTCCGGTTGTTTAGTTAATAGAAACAGGTAGACGTGTATAAGGTGTTACAGGGGTATCCCATAACAGTACCCCCCCTTTAAACTTAAGCATCTGCGAGATGGGGCTGTGGTAGTTCTAGGTAGAGTTTGTAAAAGTCTTCTACGGCTTATGTAAGTCCTATAGAGTTGGCAGGTTCCTATAAGGGTTCAGTAAAACCTCTCCATTTTATAAGGTATATATATTTGCGTTTCCGTTTATTATACTTAATATTATTAACTCTTTTAATAAGGTACTTATCCTCACCATCCACTTTAACTAGTGGGGGAGGGTCTTGGATCTGTCTAGGCAGGGCGTCTAATATAGGGGCGGCAGGGCGGAGGATGTAACGGAACCTTGTAGCAGGAACTACGGTGGGTTCTGTCAATAGGCTGGGTATGTAGGTATAAACAAAATCAACAACATAATAATAACTGGTGGAGTGGTTGCCCAATAGATTAACTCCAATTGTATTCTGAGATTCACTACGAAGAGAGAACTATCTAGGTAGGGACTGTAGTCCTTTAAATACATAACCGTACTCCTAAGAAATCCCTTCGCTCCGTTTGCTCTATCTACTCTGTCTACTCTATCCCACAGATTACACAGATTACACAGATTATATAGATTACATTATGTAACCTCGGCTACTATTCCTCGTTACATGGTTCCACCGGATCCATTCTAGACTGTGCCTGTATTAACCAACTAGCTTCCTGCGACTCTTCTCCAAGTAGTCATAACATCGTACTTAAAGCGTCTATAATACCATCTCCCTCCTCTTTATCTTTGTCCTTAAAGATTCCTAACATCTCTAAGTCGTCCACTAGAGGTGTAATGTCCGTTTTATCAGTCTAGTTAATATCTATACTTATTATACCTAAAGCTCCTTCTTCTTCTTTAACCCTTTATTGTGCGCGTACGGTTTCCTCTATACTATTGCTGGGTAAGGTAATGCCGTCTCCGTATTCTTATTGTGCGAAAGAGGGGCTGGTCTATATTATGCTAGCAAGTCCTACTACTTAACAACCTTCCTCTTGTTCGGAGTGTACTAAGGTAAACGTTTGTTCGTCTTATAACGTTCGCTCTATCTCTAACGCTAAGTGTGCGCGTCCTATGACTCTTAATAGTCTTTAAGTTCTCTGAGTAACTTGTTATAGGGTCTCGTGTTTAATCTACCGTTATAAAACTTGACGCTAAGCTCTCCAGTGCCTTAGGCGAGATTTGTTATCTCTAGGATAAAGACCACGCTCGTGCTAAACAGGTAAGAGATAAGGAGTGTTGTACTCTTAAAGCTTATGCCTCTACTTACACTCGTCTGCTTTATCTTAAGAAAGTGTGTAAGAAGGTTCATTCTAAGGAGTAGAAACTGGTTTAATAGGGTTTATCTAAGCTAGGTAATAAAAGGACTAGCTCTCCTCCTATAAGGGAAACAACTCCAAGTAGCTTGGTAATTGCTCCTCTTAAGTCCCCCTTAGGTGACTTGTTTTTTGGTAATCCTTCCTTATTAATACTACCTGACCTACTTTCTTCTGATACTCCTGTACCTTTCCTATAGCATTCTCCAGGTTGCTTAGTGGTTTTTAGGTAGTCTCATTGTAGCCTATCCACTTTACTTTATACTATGTTTTGTTATCTACATCCTTGTAACTAATAATCTTTAAAACTTACCATTTGTCTTCCTCCTGTCCTTTATATATGTCTGCCTTATAGACTGGTAGCTTAACATTCCCATATGCTGGCTCTAGCATTGCGACATGCTATACAGGGTAGATCTTTATTTTGGCTAGTAGGTTCAACTTATATATAACTAATAAAATTCTTTGCCTAATTTTAAAAGGTCCTAGTCTAACATAGTCCAACTTCTTACTTGGTCATCAACTCTTGAAATTTTTATATAGTAGCCACACTTTATCCCCCTCCTTAAGATCTGGTCCCTCAGATCTTTTAGCATTGTAGTACTTTTTCATTTGTTCTTATACTAGTTTAGCTGTTTCTTTGAGGTCTGTATAAAGATTTATTAACATCTCCATTTTTTGCTTAGCTGTGCTACTCGTCTTTTTTGCTTAATGTGGCAATAACGATGTTCTTAGTTTGTATCCATAGTTTGCCTTAAATGGTAATGTTCCCATTCCTTCTTATGGTGTTGTATTGTATGCAAACTATATAACTAGTAGTAACGATACCCAATTATTTTGTACGTGATTAATATAGTGCCTTAGATACTGCTCTAGTGTCTAGTTTAGTCTTTCTGTTTATCCGTCCGTCTGCGGATAATACGCTGTAGATATTACTGCGCGAACCCCTTATTCTGCCAGAAACACTTTTTAAAATGCTGCTATAAATCTTAGATCTTTATCCAATATAATCTTATCTGGTACTCCATATCTTGCGAATACTTCCTTTATATAGATTCTAGCGATATCTTCTGCTGATATCTCTTTAGTGCATGCTATAAAGTATCCCCACTTTGTTAGCTTATCCACTATTACCAAAATCGCGTCATAATCTTATCCTATAATAGGATCTTTTAACTTTAGTAACTTGATAATAAAGTCCTATAATATAACCTCCCATGGTCTTTCTGGTGTCTTAACAGGTTATAGCCCTCTATACGGCTTATACCTCGTTGGTTTGTTCCTTTGGCAATCTAGATATTTCTTTATAACTTGTCTTGCTAGTCCCTAGATTCCTTAAACAATATACTCCTCTTAAAGTCTTAATACTAAGCCTATAGCTCCGTTGTGTCCTTGTGTTATTCCCTTATGGAATTCCTTAATAAACTCTTCTGCAATAGACTTAGGTATATACGTTGCTTCTCTGTTTACGTATTGCTCTAAGTCTAGATCCTCTGCCTGTGCTTCTTAGATCTTCTATGTCTAATCACTCTCTAGTAACTTATAGATCTAACTTTCCTTAGTTACTGCAATCTTCGGATAATTATACCTGATTAATCCGTCCTAATCCTTTTATAATAAAGCTCCCGATAGCTTTTTATCGCTTTATAGTTTAGCTTTTCTGCTTAGAGCATCTACTCGTGCATTGTCTGTACCCTTAGTATGCTGAATTTCGAAATGGTATTCTGTAAGCATTTCCGCCTATTTAACCTATCTTTGGTTAAGTTCCTTTATTATTAGGAATCCTGTAAGGTTCTTATAGTCCGTCTTTACCATAAATGGTTTTTCTGTGCCTTGTAAGAATGCTCTCTATTCCTTAAGTGCTATAACTATACCTAACAACTCCTTGTTGTAGATGTTATAGTTTAACTCTAGTGGTGTTATCTTTCGACTATAGTATGCCACTGGGTGCTATCCATCTTAATATTTCTATAGGAAGTATACTCCTAGTGTAAAGTCTAATGTATTTATTTCTACAACCGTCTCTAAACCTGGTTGATAGATCTTAAGAACTGGCTCCTGGGTAAATAACTCTTTAATTCTCTTAAATAGTTCTTATTGTTCCTTTCCCTATACCCATAGTTCTTCTTTCTTTATTAACTATGTAAACGGCTTAATATTCTATAACTATTATGCTATAAACCTTCTGCAGTAATTACAAAACCCTAGGAACGATCTTAACTGTGTAACATTCTCTAGTTCTTGCCAATTTACTATAGCCTTGATCTTCTTTGGATCTATACTAAGTTAGCCTAGTTTAATAATAAATCTAATAAAATTAGTTTTCCTGGTGAAGAACTTGTATTTCTTAATTGCTACTAGTATCTGTTCTTCTTACAGTCTCTTTAAAACCCATTTAACGTGTTCTCTATATTCTTCCTCACTTTCTAAGTAGATAATAATGTCGTTAAGGTATGCCATAACAAATTCATCTAGGTGTTCTCCTAATATACTATTAATTCGCTTCTAGAACGTTGCTAGTATGTTTATAAGCCTAAATTGCATAACTAATGGCTTATATAGTTCTTCCTTTGACCTAAAGGCTGCCTTCTACTTGTTGCCTTCCTTAATTCTAATCTAATAGTACGCCCATCTCAGATCTATCTTCATAAAGATCTTCGCGTTGCCTATCCTGTCTTAGATTTCGCTAATTAAGGGTAAAGGATACCTATCCTTCCTAATAATACTGTTTAACTATCTATAGTCTATATACATCCTAAGTTTTCCGTTTTTCTTTAGGATAAACAGTACTGGATATCCTACTAATAACTATGACGGTCTAATGTATCCCTTTTATAAGTTCTCCTGGATAAACTCCTTAAGCGCTACTAACTCTGTTTTAGTAAGCTTATAGATTGGAAAGAACTTTGGACTTATTCCCTCTTTTAATTCTATCTTATAGTCCTAAGCTATATGCTCTAACAGCTTCTTACTTTCTGGTGACTATAACTTTTTACCATACTTATGGTATCTCTTTAGTATATAACTTAAGCCTCGCTTAGTCTCTTTGTATGTCGCTCCGACTTGGTACCATACCAACTTGGTTTGCTGTTGCACTTTACGTCGTTGTGTATTCTTAATATTAACTTGACCTGTAACCCAATTAATCTTTAGATTATACTTCTGTAACTAAGGCATTCCTAGTATCGCCTTATCCTGTCCTAACAGTAGGATATTAAAAGACATTCTAACTGGTCTCCCTTTGATAGTTATCTGAATAGGTCCTATTTTAAGATTAATAATACCTCCTCTATAGGCTATCTGATCTCCTGAAATTATTATAAGTAGATATAGGTGTTCCTTCTGTCTGTATAGTAACCCTATCCTTTCCACTGCCTTTGGTGATATATGGTTCCTTATTGCTCTACTGTCTACTAATGCTTTGAACTGCTAATCTTACCACTTGGCTTTTAAATTTAGGTATTATCCTTAAATTCCTTTAAGGGTCTAAGGCTCTAATACTAGTTCCCTCTAGTTCTATACGCCTCTCCTTTTCCTAATTGTTGGCTGCTAGATCCTGCCTATACTTAGTTCAACTTTAGCTAATACTTAGTTCGTTTCTTTTCCTCTATATGCTATAGACAAGTGTTCTCTAGGCACTCCTACCACTATTATCCGTCTAGGTATTCTTCCGTAAGGAATCTTCCTAGTTAAAGTGTTAAGTCTCCCTAACCTTATACTTCTACTGGGTGCCAACTATATATATACTTGGCGTTCCTAAACCGTTTTTCCTCTGGTGCCTAATATATTCTTATTAGGTATTTCCGGTTCTTATCTTTTGGTGCTCTATATATATTGCACGTGTCATCCATATAAGCTATCCATAATAGTATATAATACGCTATATATTTTGGGTTAACTCTTAGTTTATCTTTATCCTTAAGTTTAAACCTATACCTAGTTAACCTAACTACTGGTATCTTTGCTGCGGGTACTAAGATTTATTGCTTACTTTTCTAGTCTCTAGATCCCTCTTCTAGGTTCCTTAACATTATGATTAATGCTCCTTTAATATAACTTATGCGTTTTTCCGTAATAGGTTGGTCTTAGATAACTTTTTTATCTAGCCATATATAAAAATCTTCCCATTTATTGTTGTGTTGTTGCCTATACCACTTTCCGTATAGCTGGTTTAGTGTGTATGGTCTATCTATTAGAAAGTACCTTGTTATCGCTGCATTATAATATCCTTTAGTATGTCTTTCTTTGAACCTAGTTAGGATATCTAAATCCTCTTTTTGTTCCAGTTTATCTAACTACTTTACCCTAGGTATCCCTGCACTTGGCCTATTAGTAACTCTTTGTATAGGTGCTCTATCCCTTATATAACTTAGTATAGCTGACCTCTTATCTAGCTTCTGCTCTTGCTATATAATAATTCTTGTTCTAAACTTATCCATAGTTTCTTGTTTTCTGCGTCTTGCAGCTAGATCTTTGTAGTCGTCTTGCTTTTTAATCCTAGTATTAACTTTTTAATCTTTAGGCTAAACACTGCGTTTACCTAGGATTGCTAATGTTCTTATTTGTTCCCTAAACTTATAGTTCTTGAACTCGCATCCTATACTTATTCGTTTGTCACTAAACTGAGTTACTGCCCTTTCCCATTGGTTTTTGTCTGTTGTGGGTTCTTAGGTATGTCTTATCTTACTTTAAAAATCTTAAGCTTCTCTTATCTCTTCTTAAGAATCTTAAGCCTGTGGCCTTTTGCCTTTATTGAGTAATAAGCTAGCACTAGTAGTTATCTGCTTACTTAGTTTCTTCTAAACGTTGCTCCTATTGTCTTATAAAGCGATGGAAATTGTATCTAATGGTGTTGCTATACCTATTACTAAACCTCTCTTGGTGGTGGTCTTAGTCTCTGCTTCTATTATGTCCTTAAGGTTTAAGTGCTCCCAGTTAGCCTCCTTTTTGTCCTTATTACTGTTAATTAATAAGTACTCTGACTTTATTATTATTACTGCTAATCTTTGTCTGTATATTGCTGTGACATCTTAATTTAGCTTGTAGAGTTAATCTTGCTCTTTATCTAACTCTCTGGTTCCTTGGAGTCCTTTTAACTCTGGCTCTTATAGCTAATAGCTTACGCTGTACTTAGCGTCCTTATAAATTCGGCATGCGTTATTATAACAATACGCAAAACTGTTAATTGAACACTCTTTTATTCCTCACAGTGCACTATTATCCCTCTATATGTACGTGCCGCCTGCTGGTCTGGTTCCCTTTACTGCGTGGTTACTCTAACTACCTCTATAGTCTCTGGCAAAATGACCCTGTTTTCCGTAATTTATGTAAGCTCCGTCTTTAAACCATTTTTCTTACTATGGAGTCCGCTTAAACGTCTTCTACTGTTAAGATCCCTGGTTTAGCCTCTACTCCTTAATTCTTTAATTACTTAATCCTTAACCTCTGGGTTTCCATGGTTTCTTTTCCTATCTTCAGGTTTCTTTGGTACCACTTAGGTCCATTAGCTCTACGCCACTCTATGGTTTTTAACTCTGTGTCTGTCGTTGCGTACTCTGTGCCTTATACAACTGTGGAACTTTATCTTGCCCTCTCTTAGCTTGTTCCCTTTGGTAGATCCTGTTATTGATCTTTATTAACTAATCTATTAACTCTCTTAGAGTATCCGCATCTTCTATTAGGATAATTATGTTCTGGACTTTAGCCTTAAGTCCTTGTTTGTACTGTGCTATGAGCGCCCTATCGTTCCACTTAACCTGCGTGGCTAGTGTTTAAAACTGTGTTGTATACTTAATTGTTAAAGTGCGTTATACTAAGTTCTGAAGCTTTTATTCCGCTGTAGTTGTGGCTTCTGGGTCTCCAAATATCTGCGTTAGTTACTCTGCGAACCCGTTCTAACTGGTAAATATATACCGTACATCCTGGTTAGTAGTTATTATGCCATTGGCCTGTATTTCCGTGAGATACGGCTTAAACCACTTAAGTGCCCTCCCCATTAGGAACAATCCTGTATAGGCTACTTAGTCTAATGATATTGCTAACTTCACTCCTTCCTGTACTACTTTAAAGTGCATTTGCGTAAGAAATCCTTTAAGCTTTAACTTTTCTCCTAAGAACTGTTTAATTAAAGGTAACTTAATCTTTGCTGCTCTAATTCCATTAATGCGTTCTTTAAGTATCCTATTATTATCTTATAAGTAATCAACCATTTCCTATAACTAACCTTGCGTAACCACTTAAGAATCTCCCTTATTTATACTGGTATCACCTGGACCTGAGGTTGTGGCTCCCGTTGACGCCGTCATGACTGGTGCTGCTCTTGGTGGCATATTATTTGATCTCTTTGTTTAGTACCGTAACCTTGGTAGTGAATGTGTAACGGAACCTTGTAGTAGGAACTACGGTGGGTTCTGTTAATGGGCTGGGTATATAGGTATGAATAAAATCAACAACATAATAATAACTGGTGGAGTGGTTGCCTAACAGATTAACTCCAATTGTATTCTAAGATTTACTACGAAGAGAGAACTATCTGGGTAGGGACTATGGTCCTTTAAATATATAACCGTACTCCTAAGAAATCCCTTCGCTCCGTTTGCTCTGTCTGCTCTGTCTGCTCTGTCCCACAGATTATATAGATCACATAGATTATACAGATCACATTACGTAACCTCGGCTACCATTCCTCGTTATATGGTTCCACCGGATCCATTCTGGACCGTGCCTATATCAACCAACTAGCTTCCTGCGACTCTTCTCCAAGTAGTCGTAACATTGTACTTAAAGCGTCCGTAACAGAGGACTGACGTATAGAATATAGGGTGGATTTTAACCGTATTAGGGAGCTTCAGTTAGTAGGCATAAGGAGAGACAACTTTTTTAACCTTATAAGGGCCAGCGTTCTTCCAATTAAGTTTCTTAGTAGGTTATTTCGTGTTCAGATTTCTTATATCTAGCCAGACGAAGTCACTAATTTAGTAGGCTAGTGCTAGGGTTCGGTTCTTATTTGCTGCGGCTTTATAGATAGATTGAGCCCATGTTATTTTGTTAGTAAGGAACTCTTATAGTTCTTCTATCTTCTTTATAAATTCGTTCGCTTCTGCAACTTATAAGGCCTAATAAGCCGGGTAAGGAATATTACTAAAGGGTTTAAAACCCATTTGTGGATGCTGGCCGTAGTTAGCCAGGAATAGGGAGACCTTTGTGGTTTCCAAGACGGAGTTATTTATAGTAAACCTAGCAAATACAAGCCAGTCTATCCAGTCGTCCTATAGATACGATGTGTATATCCGAATATATTGTTCCATTATAGCATTTGCATATTCCGTTTAACCATCCGTTTCTGGGTAGTATGCTATAGATAACAGTGCTTTAATACAGAGTTGGGTAGTTAGTTCTTTCTAAAACATAGAGACAAACTAGCTGCCTCTATTAGAGATAATTGTTTTAGGGAGTCTATAGAGTTTCCATATATAATCTAGGAACAGTTGGGCGACGGCAGGTGTTAATATATTGGGATAGGCGATTAAGTGTCTTATTTTAGATAGTTGGTCTATAACTACCATAATATTTATATAGCCTTTACTTATAGGGAGTTCAACAACGAAGTTAATTAAGATGTCCTTCCATCTTCGGTCTAGAATAGGTAGTGGCTTTAAAAAGCCGTTATATATCTTATGTGAAGCCTTAGCTTGTTGGCAGGTATAGCAGCTAGAGATATACCTTCGTATTATATTATGCATATTTGGCTAGTAGTACTCCTATTAGAGTAGTTCCAGGGTTTTTCCACGGCCTAGGTGGCTGGCTACTGGTAGGTTATATACGTGTTTAAGAAGCTTAAGCTTAAGTTTGTTATAGTTAGGTATAACTAGGCGGTTTTAGTAGTATAAGCGGTCTCCACAAGCTTTATATTTACTTAGAGAGATCTTTTTGGAGCGTCCAACGCCATCTTAAATTAGCTTAAGTGTCTCTTGGATAAACTCGTTATTTGAGTATTTATTAATTATAATCTGTTTAACTAATCAATTAGTTATTTTAAGGACGTATACCATAAAGTCTTCAGCTAGGGGATTAAATAATTTAGGGCGAAGTAGGGTTTAATTGCGGTAGGTACACGCTTCTTCCTATACTAGTATATCTTGTAAACGTCGGGTTAGGGCATTAGGTTTTTAACCTTAAACGCCTAGGCAGTATATAATTGAGAATTGGAAACGAGATAGATATTCTAACTAGTAGGCTTAATAATAACTTAGCTGTTTTATGGTTGTAAAGTACTGTAGATTCTTATAGTTATTAAGGACCTTAATTGGAAATCCAGTGCCTTCTAGTTTAGGTTGCCATTATTTAAAACATCTAATAATGGCTAATAATTCCTTATTATAGATCTTGTAGTTATATTCGGCTAGACTTAGTCGTTTTAAGAAGTATGCTATAGGGTGCAGTACTTCTTCCTTATTATACTAAGACAAAATACCTCTAGTAACGTAGTTAGATAAGTCGGCTTCTATAACACTCTTTTGGTTTGGGTCGAAGTGTTAGAGTATGGGTGTAGTGGTAAATATAACTTTTAGATAGGTAAAGGCCTTCTTACATTTCTTATTAAAGATAAAGGTTTTGTCTTTTTGGGTTAAAGCTATAAGGGGTAAGACTAGGGCGGAGAAGTTATTAATAAACTATTAGTAGAAGTTAGCAAATCCTATAAAGGCTTTTATATCCTTAACGTTCTTAGGTTCTTGCTAGTTTACAATTACTTTGATTTTCTTTAGGTCTATTTATATGCCGTCTATAGAAATAATAAGTCTAAGGTATAGGACTTCTATTTTATAGAATTTATACTTGTCTATATCTAATTATAGGCTAGCTCCACGTAAGGCTTTTAAAATAAGGTTAACGTGTTTCTTGTATTTAGTTAGGTTATTACTATATACTAGAATATTGTTGATGTAAGCAGTACAAAAAATGTCTAGGTAAGATTGTAGGGTATTATTTATAAAGTGTTAGAACGAACTTAGGGCATTTATAAGGCTGAACGGTGTTACTAAGTATTTAAATAGTCCATACCTAGTACGGAATGCAGTAAGCTATTTATCTCCTTTTGTAATACAAAGACGGTTAAATATGTGGATAAGGTTAAGTTTCGTATAGTAGCGAGCCTTACTTAATTAGTTTAGTGTCTCTTAAATTAACGGGAGCAGGTACTAATTCTTAATGGTAATGGCGTTAAGAGCTTAGTAGTCTATATAGAAGCATAGACCGCCGCCAGGTTTCTTAATAAAGATTATAGGTGCAGCTATAGGCGAAGAGCTTGCTCTAATAAATCCTTTACTTAGGTGTTCGTTTAAGTACTTCCATAGCACTTGGAGTTTATTTTGGGATATTCTGTATAGGGGTCCAAATCCTGGCTATTTTCCTTCTTTAAGTATGATCTTGTGGTTATATAGTTGGTGCTTTGCTAACTTATCGGCTTCCTTTTATAAAAATACTTCCAGATGCTTATAATGGCATACTGGTACTTTTATAGCAGGGTTAGTGTGCTTCTTTGGTACTAGGGCCTTTTTAATATCGGCTATTATAACGGCGAAGATTGTGTGTTTAGGTTTCCTAGCGAGTTGTGCTAATAGGGTAGCTCCGATTATACAAATATCCATAAAAAGGGGGGGCGAGTTGCCGGCTAGTAACTTTCTTTTAATTATCTACTATTTCTTGTTTAACTTTAGGTTTAGTATTAGGTATAGAGTTAGTGTTAGATTTAGGTTTAGGTTCTTTAAGTATCCTTTTTATAGTAGAATACCAGTTCTTCTGGTACTTTTATATATTAAGCTTAAGTTTAGGCTTCTGCTTAGTTTGGGGTGGTATAGTAGTTAGGGTCGGTTTATATGGTTTAGTATAATTTTTAGGTTCTTAGTAGAATTAGGTAGACTTTTTAGGTATAGGGTAGACGTTAGTAGAAATTTTAGACTAATGGATTCTAGTGGATTTTTCAGATTTTGGTTTGGGGTCTAAGTAGTAAGTTATAAGGCACTTCTGCTTGCAATAGGAGGCGGTAAATAGAAGCTTAAGGTTATCCCAATTAATGGTTACTTTATATAGCTTTATCTAAGGTTGTTTAAGTATTACTAAGTGACCTAGGGTGGTAATAAAAAGCCTAATTAGTTCTTTATGGTTTAGGTATTAGAGTCTTAGGAATACTACATGGGTAATACAGCCTAAGATAGTGCGTTTGCCATTAAATCCAAATACGTTAATATGCCGGTTAAGGGGGGTTAGGGTAAAACTATTATTTTATATAAAGATCTTGTTAATAAATCCTATACTACTGGCTCCTGTATTAATTAGAACTTAAGTATTAGCCTATTAATTATTCTGCTAAAGATAATAGTTAACAGTTATGCTGCAATCCTAAGAGTTAGAATTCGTAACATCTAGAGCATTTAACGAGATCCTAAGGCAGCGCTGTTCTAGAGAGCGACTTAGCTCTAGGACCTTCCTTTTAGAGGTAACCAGGGTAGGGTTCCTATAGAACATTAACTGTAACTTCATCCTTATAAGTAGTGCTTACTAGATACGGGGCTAGAGCCATATAAAGATTAGGGATGGTAACTAGAGGATTAATACGGTAAATAGTTACTAGTATTAGCCGTTTATAAATTGTGTTGGGGTATGGGAACAGAGCAGTATCTTAAGATATAAGCATTACTTCCGTATTTAAAGCAAAGGCCTAGCTTAATGCGTTGTTCTTATTTAGGGGACCCTAGTAGGGCATACTCTAGGGTTCTAGAGTTGATGTCCATAGCGTTGGGGTGCTTAGGCTGAGATAATAACTTAATAGTTATTTGCGGAGCTGTTATATTATATTAAGGAGTAGACTTCAGTGTTAGGTATAGTATATTATTATATCGTTTATTAATAACGTTTGCGCAGGCGTTAAGGGCTCCCAGTAGGTCTATACCTATTAGGGAGGTTTTTAGTTTAGGACTTAGGGATTTAATAAGGCTATTAACTAGTGCGGAGTCATTCTAGCCTGTTTCCTTTATATAACGGTTAAATTTGGAGAAGTATACTAGAAAGCTTTTTATTCCTTAAGTTATATAGTTTATCTTTCTCTAAATAGTAGCTTAGTGGTTCGGGTTACTATATATAGCTTTAAGAAGTACAACTAGACTTTATACTAAATTCAGTTAAAGGGGTTTAATAAAGTCAGCTGCGTCTCCTCCTAGTTAACTTAGGGCGTAGCAGAGTTAGTTGGCTTTAGTTAGGTAGCGGTTAATATTACTAATTAGCTTATTTTTAAACTGGCTTAAAAATAATTAGAGTTTTTATTATTTACTAATAAATATTAGAGGGTCTGGTAATCATTCGGATCGTTATAGTGCGGTAGTTAGTTCGGGGTAAATAGCTACTGTAGGTTTGGGACTCTTATTTCGCATATTTGTCTCTAGAGAGGGCGTTTGGTCTTAGGGCCCTAGTGTAGGCATTTTAAGGGTGCGGACTTCTTCTTAAAGGTCCTTAATTATTTGTAGGTATCGTGCTTCTTATTTAGCTTATTATTAAGTTAAAGTGGCTTGGTTCTGTGTGAGGGCGTCTATAAAGGACTTCTATATCTCTGCCAATTGTTCTTAGAGTGCGGACATAATGCTAGCGGCTGTTATAGGGGCTTTGGGGTTGTTCTGCATTTCGGAGGGGGTATATAAGGTTAACGCAACGTAGTATTATAGAGTAAGTATAAGCGGTGATAATATATAGCAAAGTAGATATTATTAAGCTATGTATATAAACTGCGTAATAAAGTTAAGACGTTATATAAGGAAAAGGAAGTAGGAAATAGGGGAAAAAGGGTATATAACGTTCGCTTAGTTGCTAGGTTAATGGGTACTATGCTACACACGGGTAGGGTAGAGCTTAGGTGGCAGTTCTGGTAGAACTTGGCAGAATTCGGCAGTTAGAGGTCCTTGAAGTTGCCAGTTGGCAACTCCGACAGTAGAGACGGCAGATTGCGGCGGAATACGGCAGATTGCTGTCAGATTGCCGTCTCGTAGTCGGTCTCCGGTTGTTCAGTCGGTGGAAACAGGTGGACGTGTATAAGGTGTTACGGGGGTGTCCCGTGACAGTTCTCTAGTTCTTACTAACTTACTATAGCTTCTACTTTCTTTAGGTCTATACTAATCTTACCTAGTTTAATAATAAATCTAATAAAATTGGTCTTCCTAGCAACCAACTTGTATTTCTTAATTGCTATAAGTATCTTTTCTTTTTATAGTCTTTTTAAGACCTATTTAACGTACTCTCTATATTCTTCCTTACTTATAGAGTAGATAATATTAATATTAAAATATACTATAATAAATTTATTGCGGTGTTCTCCTAATATATTATTAATTTACTTTTAGAACGTTGCTAGCGCGTTTATAAGCCTAAATATTACAGACCTTATATGCGCGGGAGGCGTTAGAACTAGTCAAACTATAGGATAAGGGGTAACTAAGTTATATGGCGAGTTACGTGTTATAACTTAGTACGCGGGTACGTAAGTATATAGATATGCAATGTACTGACGTACTAACGTACTTAGTTATTACTATAGGAAAGAGTTATATATTTAAAGGACCATAGTCCCTACCTAGATAGTTCCTTTTTTTATAGTAAATCTTAAAATATAATTAGAGTTAATCTATTGGGCAACCACTCTATAAAGTTGTTATTATATTATTAACTTTTTATTTACCTATATACCTAGCCTATTAGCGAGTTTACCGTAGTATTTCCTACAAGGCTTTGTTATACATTTACTACCTAGTTACGATATCAATAAAGTCGAATAATATGCCACTAAAAGTACTAGTTATAACGCTATTAACGGCGGTAACCACCTTAGGTACTAGTGGGGATACTAACTTGTAACTAGTTATGGTTAAATAGTTATAAGAAATAGTTAACTAATTAATAATAATAATAATAACTTTTTAATTAACGTCTGATATAGATCCTACTGGCCTATATAGACTACTCCGTTACAGGGGGGAAAACTTATATATTTGTAGGAAGAAAACCCCTACAGTTGGGTTAGGGGAGGAAAAACCCTATAAGCCACCTTAGTAGGATATAAAACTCCAATTTAATATGTCCGTCCATAGTAGCAGCCCTATAGGCCTACGGCTACGTCTTATCCTTAGATGTTTAAACTTCTTAAAAACCACTACTTCCTTCTCTAGCTTATCTAGAGCTAAGGTTTACTACGTCCTAGCTAGGCCTTGCCAATTAATTACTATATACTTATAATTATGTCCCATCTTTTAGTCATTCCCTATATGCTATCTCTTATAGACCATTACTATATACACCCTTCTCCTCCCCCCTAGGGCCATTAAAGGCGTAAGGGGGATTTATCTATAAACTATTACTGTACCAAAAGGCGAGCGGGATGTATATATCTGGGTATCTTTTATGCTTAGGCCTTAGTTGCTAGGCCCTCGCCAAGGGTTACCACTCCTTAAGAAGAGATAAGGAAAACCATATGGTATTATCTAAGCTGCTAGGCAGTACTTAGTAGTTAATAGTAAGTAACCGCATGCTCTACGGGCGATCGCCCTAAAGGTTAAAAGGGGGAGGGGGGGTATATTTATTCAAGTGCTCGTTCGCTCGTCCGTTAATATAAAGTCGTTAATGCTTTCCATTAAGGGTTAGGGGATACTATTAAATGCTGTGCATCCATGTTGGATTATATAAGTGCCTTAGGTAGGAGAATAGCGTAGTTAAATTATAGAGGGCCAATAGTAGTGGTTTTCGAGATCTTACCATCTAAAATTTTTTCACCACCGCCTATAACGCTTAAAACTACCACTAGGTCCTATCCGCACGCTATCCGCACGCTATACGACGTCTCTACATTAGCTCTAAGTCTAAACTTCAAAGACCTAGGTTTGTAGCCGTTACCATATATAGGTGCAGAGTCTGTTTTCAACGGCCTAGTTAACTAATTAATGGATAATAATAGAATACTTAAGGATAAGATTAATGGAATAGGAGTAGCTAAGGTTAAGTTACTATTTATTAAACGATTTTTAGTGGAGAAGTTAAAACTTAAGGGATTCCTTATATAAATGCACTTTAAGATTATATAAGAAGGAGCGAAACTAGCGATATCTATAGACTAAATAGTGTATATAGGACTGTTCCTAACGGCAAGAGTACTTAAATAGTTTAAGCCATACCTTATTAAGATATAAGTTAATGGCGCAATAACTACTAATTAGGAAGTACGGTATATATTATTAAACTAAAATGCGTTCGTAAAACGGTTAATATAGATATTTAGAGACCCTAAAGCAATAACTACGGCAGAAAGAAAACTTTAAAAATTAGGGTAATGAACTTTAGCAATTAAGTATATAATATAGTTTTAAATAAAATAATAGGGCGCTTATAGTATAGTGTAAATAGGGACTTAAGGCAAAAGTCTAGATGCGATAATTCTTATAGAATATGCGACTACTATACAAGAATTAATTAATTAGTTAATTAAGGTTAATAATACAATCTACTAAATGGAACAAGGTGGAAAAAAAAGGGTAAAATAGAGTTCTATAATTATATAAGGCGTAAAGCATGTAATAATTAAGCTAAAAACTATAGAATAGCGGACTAGAGCTAATAGACCTAAGCAGTACTAAAGAATTTAAGAAGTGGAATAAGAAACTATAGAAACCTAAAGGTTAAGGATTAAGTAATTATAGGACTAAGAAGTAGAGGCTAAATTAAGAATCTTAGTAGTAGAAGACGTTTAGGCAGACTTTATAGTAAGAAGAATAGTTTAAAAAGGGAGCTTATATAAATTGCGGAAAATAGGGTTATTTTACTAAAGACTATAGAGGTGGTTAGAGTAACTACGTGGTAAAAGGCACTAGATTGTTAGAGCATAATAGTATAGATATAAGTGTATTACGCGGGACTAAGGAGTATTTAATTAAGCACTTTGCGTTTTGTTATAATAACGCATACTAAGTTTATAAAGACGCTAAGTATAGTATAAGCTATTAGCTGTAAGAGCTAAAGTTATTAGAGTTTAAAGGGACTAATGAACTATTATACTAGTTAAATATTAAAGATAGTAAGTTTAAGCTAGGTAAAATATTTACCAATAATAAGGTAATAAAGGTAGTTTACTAGAAATATATAGATCTTAAAGAAGTTATATTAGAAGTAGAGACTGAGACCACTATAGAGTAAGGTTTAGTAACGGGTATTATAACACTATTAGATACGTTATTTATCGCTTTATAAGATAGAAAGAAATATAACTAAGACGGTTTAAGTAAGCAGATAACTACTAGTGCTAACTTCCCACTTAATAAAGGTAAGAAGCTATTGGCTTAAGATTCTTAAGAAAAGAGAAGAGAGACTTAATGATTTATAACAGATAAGAACTAATAGGGAAGAGCAGTAGCTTAGTTTAAAACGTTTTATATAAGTACAGGACGAAGATTTCTAGAAAGTTAAGATTTTAAAAAATAAATAAGGTCTATAGTAATCCTAAAAGAACGTAGCGTTTAACCTAAAGGTTAAAAAGTTAATATAATAATTAAGAAGTAAGATAACTTTAAGAATTTACTTATAAAATAAGGAATAAAAGAAACTATAAAGGAGTTTAGGTAATAAATCCTTATATAGTAAGAATAGAAACTAGACTAGAGATTTAGCGTACTAGGATGTATAAGAGATAAAGCACCTATATAAAAGGTTACTAATAGGCTAAGGGTAGAAACGCTAAGAGCTAAGTGGTTAAATAAACTAGAATAAGAAGAGGATTTAGGGATTCTAACTAGATTTGTAGAATAATATATAAAGGGTTATAATAATGCAGTAATAAAGAGATACTTCCTTATAGATAGACTATATAGAAAGTGGTATAAATAGTAAAAAAAAATAAGTGGAAAGATTTCTATATATAGCTAAATAAGAAAGCTATATTAGATTAAGTAATATTAGAAAGATAGATGGGTTATATTAAAGGTGTACTAGTTATAATATTAAAAAATCTAAATTAATAGGCTATAGACTGGAGAGAGATAATATAAATATTAGTACTAGTAAATAATATAGCAATATTTAGATTAATATAGTAAAGGTTTAAACTTAGGGATAAAGATAAGCTATAAGTTAACCTAAAGCACCTAGTATATTATACGTTGGCATAGATTGTATATATGGATAATATATATAATATATATAAAGTACTAAAAGAGAAGAACTATAAGTACCTAATAAGGATATATTGGGTTCTAGATAAAAGAGGGTTTAGGAATGCTAAGTATATATATAAATAGTATCTAGTAGAGATTTAGGAGCTAGATAACTTAATATTTTAATTAAAAAGGTTCCTTATAAAAGAATGCTTAGACGGATAATAGTAGTAGAAGTGTCTAGAAAATACGTATCTATAGTATATTAAGGAAAAGAAATTAATTAAGTACTAGCTAAAAACGGACTAAATATAATTAGAATCTAGTAGCTAGTAGTTAGGAAAAGGGGAAGCCTATATAACTAGTGGGAGCTAGTAGTAGAGCCTTAGACCCTTAAAGGAATTTAAGGATAGCACCTAAATTTATAAGTTAAATGGTAAGATTAAAGGTTTAAAGTGCTAGTGGATAGTAGAGTAATAAGAAACTATATATTATTAATAGTAATTAAAAAATAGGACTACTATATAGACAGAAAGAGTATCTATATCTATTAATAATAATTTTAGAAGATCTAATAACCTATAGAGGAGGTATTATTAATCTTAAAATAGGACCTATTTAAATAACTATTAAAGGGAAACAAGTTAAAATGTCTTTTAATATCCTACCGTTAGGAAAGGATAAGGCAATACTAGGAATGGCTTAGTTATAGGAATATAATCTAAAGATTAATTAGGTTATAGGTTAGGTCGATATTAAGGATACTTAATAGCGTAGAATGTAATAAATAACTAAAATAGTATAGTACTAAGTTGGAGCGATATATAAAGCAACTAAGTAAAGCTTAAGTTATATACTAAAAAGATACTATAAGTATGGTAACAAGCTATAGAGCCTAGAAAGTAAGAAGCTATTAAAGTATATAGTATAGGACTATAAGATAGAATTAGAACTAGGAATAAGTCTAAAGTTCTTTCTAATATATAAGCTTACTAAAGAAGAGGGTAGAACACTTAGAGAGTTTATCTAAAAAAAAAACCCTATAAAAGGGATATATTAGACTATTATAGTTATTAGCAGGATATCTAATACTATTTATACTAAAGAAAAACGGAAAACTTAGGCTATATATTAACTATAGATAATTAAACAGTATTATAAGAAAGGATAGATATCCTCTACTCTTAATTAGCGAAATTTAGGATAGAATTAGTAATATATAAATCTTTATAAAAATAGATCTAAGATAGGCGTACTATTAGATTAGGATTAAGGAAGATAATAAATAGAAGACAGCCTTTAGGTTAAAGGAAGGACTATACAAGCTATTATTTATATAATTTAGACTTATAAACGCACCGGCAACGTTTTAAAGGTAAATTAATAGTATATTAGGAGAACACCTTAATATTATTATTATCTACTCTATAAATAAAGAGGAATATAAAGAATACATTAAATGGGTCTTAAAGAGACTATAAGAAGAAAGGATACCAGTAGTAATTAAGAAATGCGAGTTCTTTATAAGAAAGACCGATTTTATTAGATTTATTATTAAGCTAGGCAAGATCCGTATAGACCCAAAAAAGGTAAAGGCTATAGTAAGCTAGTAAAAACTAAAGAATATTATATAGTTAAAATTGTTTTTAGGGGTTTATAACTACTATAGAAGATTTATTATATAATAGTTGAAAAATATTAAGCTATTTATAAGACTTATAAAAAAAGAAGAGCTATAAGCGTGGGATAGTAAATAAAGGAAGCCATTTAAAGAACTTAAAGAGTTATTTACCTAGGATTTAATCCTTAAAATCTATTAGCTAAAGTTAGAAACGGTTATAGAAATAAACGTATTAGACTTTATACTAGGAGTATGCTTACTATAGAAGCATTAGGACGTATAGCATCTAGTAATATACTATAGTTAAAAGATAACGCCACTAGAACTAAACTATAATATTTATAATAAGAGTTATTAGGCATAGTTATAGTATTTAAAGAGTGGAGAGTATTTTTATAAGGCATAGAGAAACCACTTATAGTTAAAATAGACTATAAGAACCTAATAGGGTTTATAATAACAAAAGAACTTAACTAAAGATAGGTTAGATAGGTAGAGATGCTTATAGAATATTACTTTAAAATTTAGTATATTAAGGGTACTAAGAACGTAAGAGTAGATTTACTTAGTAGAAAAGTAGAACTATAAAGTAACGAAAAGCTATTAGGGGTAATACTACGTAAAGATAAAGACGGATTAATTAGGTATAATTATCTAAAGATTGCAGCAACTAGAGAAGAAAAGACCTATAAGGTACTAAAGAGCGAATAAATATAAAGAATTTTAGAAGTATAGCTAGAAAATATAAACTATAAAGACTATATTAATAGAGAAGCGATATATATCCTAAAAAGCGTTGTAAAGCAATTTATAGAAAAGTTCTATAAGGGGATCTCTTAAGGATATAATAGAGCTATAGGCTTAGTGTTAAGACTCTAAGAGGAATATATTATTAATAAAATCTAGGGATTAGTAAGATAAATTACTAAAGAATATCTAAATTACTCAAGAAATAAACTAATAAGGTATAAGCTATATAGAGGGCTATGTCCTATTAAAATACTAGAGAGGCTATAGGAGGTTATATTATAGGACCTTATTATAAAGTTACTAAAGTTAAGGGACTATATTACTAGATAGGAGTATAACGCAATTCTTATAATAGTAGATAAGGTAATTAAGTAGGGCTACTTTATAGTATGTATAGAAGAAATCTTAGCGAAGGATATAGCTAAAATCTATATTAAGGAAGTATTTATAAGACATAAAGTACTAATAAAAATTATATTAGATAGAGATCTAAGATTTATAGCAGTATTTTAGGAAGTATTCTTAGCGGAATAAAGAGTTTGCATAGTAATATTAATAGCATACTACCTATAGACAGATAGTTAAACAGAGAGACTAAACTAAATATTAGAATAATATTTATGGCATAACGTTAATTACGCATAGAATAATTGGGTATTATTATTACTAATTATACAGTTTGTATATAATGTAACGCTATAAAAAGGAATGGGTATATTACTATTTAAGGCGAATTATAGATATAAGCTAAAAATATTATTATTACTATAATAAGTCAAGAAGATAAATAGTATAGCTAAAGAAAGAATGGAGAACTTAATAAATCTTTATAAGAACCTTATAGAAATAGCTAAACTAGTATAAAAAAGAATAAAAAAGTACTATAATGCTAAGAGATCTAAGGGACTAGATTTTAAGGAAGGAGATAAAATATGGCTACTATATAAAAACTTTAAAGGCCAATAACTAAGCAAGAAATTAGACCACGTTAGAATAGAACTATTTATAATTATAGCAAAGATCTTAGAAGTTACGTATAGACTTAACTTACTAGAAAAAATGAAGATCTACCCTATATAGTATATTATGATGCTAGAACTAGTATATAGAAATATTAAGCTACTAGTTATAAAAAGTAGATACGTATAAAGGATAGAAAGAAGATAAATAGGAAGTTTTAAAGATTATTAGTTATAAGGACATTAATAATAAAATATAGTATAAGGTTAAGTAAATAGGCTATAATAAGACTACCTAGGAGCCACTAGACAACTTAAAAAATGTTATAAAAAAGGGGTAGGAGTATTAGAAAAAATTAGGTTAGGAAGCATTAATAAAGAAGGATTACTAAAAAATAAGTTACCTAAGGGAGACATAAGAGGATTAGCTACTATACTATCTAGAGGATTAGTTGCTGCGGTATTCGGAGCTGTTTCTACCTTTATTAGAAACGAATCCTTTTTAGCCTCCTCCTGATTAAGTTTATAGAGACCCTATTTAACTAGGGGTGTGAATACACCGTGTAAGTCGGAATATTACACGTATACACGGTGTATTACACGGTGTAATACACCATGTAAGCGTAAGCGTATATAATATTGTCGATCGGTAGTCAGTGCACCAATTGTAAGAAAAGAATGAGGACTCTGTCTATTAAATGTGGTTTTAAGACCTCTATATATACAAGAGAAAGGTGTAGGAAATAGGAAAGACAAGGGGGGTAGGGGGTGGTAATGGAAACAAGGGGTAGGTAACCGAGTCAATAACCGAGTCAATGGGTAGGTAGTTGAGTCGGGGTAGTAAGACACCCGATTCAGGTCGACAAATATATTATATATCGTAATCCTCAATGTCCTCCAGGTCGTCGTCCTCGTCGTCGCCGAATCTATATATATATCCAGTTCTTGGCACTTTTTAAGGTGGGCGACGACCTTCTGACGACTATTTGAGTGCTATGTCTTCTGGCAGTGAATATAGACGACCTTTAGGTGGGTTTTACCACGGAGTTTATAAACAGCAACCTCCTTCCAGTATAGATCGGCTGTTAAGCCTGCCATTTAGTAAACGATTTGATTGAAAATACTATGCCAAGGCTCGTGATAGAGACAAGTATACTGCTTAAAGAAAGAGTGCGATAAACGGCGTTGCAAATGGATGTTTTGCTTATAGTAATTACTATAGGTGTTAGAATTACAAGGTCATAAGGTCACAGCGGAGCAGTCTTGAGGGTCAAATTGATGATAGAGATGACGCAGACGATGAATATTAATTGATTCGTGATGCAGTAGATGCGGTTAATGTCTATCTAGATTGCATGCGGATATTAACCTCCGCAATGTATCCAGAGCTTAGTCAGCACCTCATCACTAATTCTGACACTCCCCCATGCTGACAACGCTCTCCTCGTCTGTCCCAAATAGGCAATTATAAAGCTATTCCCAAATACCTTACAAGCGCCATTCGGCCTACGTATGGAGGGAAAACCTAGTAGGCGAAAACCCTCTATTACTTGCTCCGTCTCCATCAATTACCAATTCCTAGCGTTATATAGTGCTTTGTAAATTTGTTGATTGGTAGCTGCTTTATAAGCATGTCTCCAGGTTAATCTTTACCTAGTATATGTACCACTTCAAGTCAACCTCGCTGAACCATATCGTTTCGTACGAAGAGGTATCGAGTCTCAATATACTTGGCTTTCTAGTGGTGTTTCGTGTCGTACGAAAGGTCGACCGTACCCTTATTGTCACAGTAGAGCATAGGGATAAAAGGGTTGTCGTTATCTCTCTCTCCTAGATCTCTTGTCAGCTTCTTAAGCCATACTGCTAACCTTACTCCTTTTAATGCCGCTATAATCTCTGCTTCCATTAAGCTGAATACTATTAACTTCTGCCTTTAAGCCATCTAGATCACCACTCCCCTATAGCGTAGAACTGTTATGCCTTGGAATAATATCCAATTGTGTTCTGTTCCCTATATAGCGTTAGTAAAGATATTATAGCTAGTAGGTAAATTAGTCAATATAAGCTTATATAAAGGGAGGTACACTGCTCAATTTAAGTAGGTAATTCCAGTTTTAAGAGTGCCGTTTAGATATTATAGTAGCTGCTTACTTAAGCGGTAATACGATTCTCCTAGTGCTGCCATAAACCTAGCTAACTAACCAACAGTATAGCTGGTATTAGGACGTGTGCAGTTTAAGAGGTAGATCATAGAGCTAATAATTTGTTGGTATACCGTCGCATTATCGTATTTAAGGGGACTTTTAATATTAGGTTTTAGAACAGTGCCAGCTAGTATTAGTAGCTTGGCTAGATTATAGTTGTCTATTTTTAACCATTTAAGTAGCTTCTTAGTATACATCGTCTAATATAGCTTAAGGGTTTGGTTTGTACGGTCTTAATTAATTTAGAAGCCTATAAATACCTCCGTAGAACCTAGGTCTTTACATCTCCATTCTTTTAAAATTCTTATCTTTATAATATTAAGGTATCAGCACTTTCCTGCAATTAGTATATCGTTAACAAATAATAAGATATATACTTTATTTCCTATAAAGAGATTAGGGTTAGTATCAGCTAAGTTTAAACCTATACTGTTAAAGAACTTCTTAACCATCTAAAACCATTCTCTTAGTGCCTGCTTTAGGCCGTAAAGTAACTTATTCAGCTTTAAGTAGACGTCTTTTACCTCCTTAAGGTTAGGTTTAAAGTCTCTTAATAGGTCAGAAATCTATATATAAATCTATTTTTATAATAGCGGGTTTAAAAATACAGTTTTAACATTAATATGGTTGAGTTTAAGGTCTTCTGCAGCCACCTTTACCATTAAAAACCTAAAGGTGTTGTATTATATAATAGACGCAAATATCTCGAAATAGTCAATGTTAGGGGTTTGCTTATCTCCCTAAATATATAGTTTTACCTTCTTACAAATTACTTCTCCCTTAGCATTATACTTGTGCTTTAAAACTAGCTTGCTTAGGAGTAACAACCTTCCTTCTAGTACTCTCCCCCTTATAATAGTATAGGTGTGCATTCTCTTTAGGGAGAGAAATTCTTTAAAGATAGCTTTTATCCAGCTAGGAGCGTCCTCCCTTAAGGCCTAATCTAACTCAATAGCGTTAAAAGGTGCTGTAGGTGCTCCTATAGAGGTAGTGTTCTTAGCTTCTAGGTGGACAGCTTTTATAGCTATTACTAACTAAACCACTATATTGTTAAAACCCCTTATTTTCGGTAACCTTCCAAACCTTGTTCTCTGCGCATAAGAAATGCGTATTAATATGCTTTGTATAGGGGTCCCACCCTTTACATTACCTTGTAGATTTAAGCGTCCCACTTAATATTGACCTGGGCTTCCCACTTAATTTAAGTAGCCTACTTGGTCTTAACCTGGACTTCCCACTCGGCTTAAGCGGCCTACTTAGTTACTATCTAGCCTACTCTTAGTTTTTGCAACTGGAGTCTCTATTAGCGCGTTTAAGGTAGTAGGAGGAGGTCTAGGTTGGTTTAGAGCTTAGCTTATAGCTTATACCTAAGGTGCTCTATAAGGGAACCTATACTTATTCACTTTAGCATCTCCAAAGAGCTTAATTACTTGCGTGTATAGGTTTATTATTTTAAATTAACTACTCCCATTTAACCCCATAAAAACATAGGTAGGTCTTATTCTTAAATTATACTTCCTAGGGTATTTCTTAAGCGTATTAATTGGGTTAGCATAACACCCAAAGATAACTAGATTCTTTAGGTTAGGGACTCGTTAGGTATATGCCTTATATAGTATAATAGCACCACTATGCTTAAATTCGTTAAATAGAAGTGCTAAGGTTGGTACTCGATTCTTAATTTAGACAGCATATTCAACTATATAGCACTAGAGTTTAACTAGTATATTTCCTTAAAATAAAAGTAACCTTATTTTGCAGTTAACCGTATAAATTACGCGCTTAATTATACTATTGTATAAGTACTTGTATAACGGACAAGGTTTAAAATTAATACCTTAAGATATTAATTTGTTTTAAAATCTGCGGCCGAACTCCCCCTTTCCATTATCCGCTTGAATCCAGACAGCTTTATTACCAGTAAATCTCTCTACCCTTGCGATAATCTCTTTAATATACGGTAGTACTTCTTTAGTTTAGAGGGTTTTAAGAGGAATAAGCTAAGTATAGCATGTGGCGTTATCTAGGGCTAGGAGGTAGTAGTTATAACCTCTAATTAATATACCGATTCATCCCATAGTATTAAAGTATAGCCCTTAACTGGGTATCTTTTTACATTTAGTTATCTTAAACGAAGGTATAAGCTAGATATCTTTTAGCCTTAGGCTACCGATTTAGACTTAACTATAGCCTATAGTAGGGACAACGGTCCTATTCGCAGTACGGACCTATCGTGGCGTATTTTATCTCTTTAAGTGTATTAGGTCTAATTAGTTACCAGTAAAGTGCTTAATTGCTTCTATTGTAAGCATAGCATATTTAGGGTTAGGGTTAGGGTCAAGGTTAAAGTAAATTAAATTACTATTAAATTTGTCCTTAGCTATTGCAATATTTCCTACTTCCTCTACCTTAGGAGCACCTTAATCTTTCTTCTTAGTGTTATTAAATTGGAATTATATAAGCAGGGGACAGTCCTTCTGGTAATAACCTTTCTAATAGCATACTCTGCACTTATCTCTTTCTAGCCGTCTTGGCTCTTTAGTCACTTAAGACAATAAGCTATAGCGATGGCGTGATAAGGAATAATTAAATCTACCAGTACGGCCTCTACCCCTTGTTTAACCTTAACCTTAGTTTCCCCTTCTCCTCCTAGGTTCGTCTTTCCTCTTATATACAAGTTCTGCGGTCTATACTTATATAGGGAGAGCAGTCTCTTGCTCCTAAAGAAGGGTAATACAACTCTTAAGGTCTTATTTATCTTATAGACACCAGGTCTTCGCATTCTGCTACGTAATATCGCTTAGTAGGGCTAGGAGAAGTTACTCTTTAATATCATTATTAGTAAGTACTTAAGGTATTAAAGCTAGATTAATCTTAAATCAATTTAGTATGTAAATAAACTTAACAATTCGCATCTTTGTAGGGTTAAATGTAGTGCTATAAAACTCTCTGCGAAGTCTAGAGATGTAGACCTTATCTTTAGCCTTATTAAATTTCTTTATTCCTTCCCACATTCCTTAAATATTATACGCCTTTATTATCGCACGCATCTCTTCCTAACGGTCGTCTCCTATTAAATTGTAAATAATCTTGTTTGCTTCCCCTCGTCTTCTTCTCCCATTGGCTGAATTAACTTAAGCTAGGTCTTCTGTACCAGTAACAAAATCCTATCCTTCTGCCATAATTAGGGCTGCCTTACAGGTGCGCTCCTAGTCTACAAAGTTGTCTCTATTAAAAATAACGATTTTGCCTGCCTTATAATCGTACATAGGTGTCATTAAGGTTAAGGTAGAGGAGGTCATTTTTGGGGGTTGATTTTCAAGTCAGGAGGTGTTATTACCTGGGAGAGATTTGCTACCCGGGCTCATAACCTGTTAGAATTACAAGGTCATAAGGTCATAGCAGAGCAGTCTTAAGGGTCAAATTAATAATAGAGATAACGCAGACGATGAATATTAATTGATTCGTGATGCAGTAGATGCGGTTAATGTCTATCTAGATTGCATGCGGATATCGACCTCCGCAATGTGTCCAGAGCTTAGTCAGCACCTCATCGCTAATTCTGACAATGGGCGAGCCGTCTAAACGAAAGACTCACTTCATTACACTGTTTACTAAGCATATGGCCCGTGTAATACACGGTGTAAGCCTCCAGAATACACATGTACACCGTGTATATACACAAATATATATACACGTGTAAGTGTAAGCTTACACCCCTATATTTAACTAGGCGGTACTTTTTTAAACAAACCTTCTTACAACCCTTTTTAAGATGGGTTAGTTAAGTAAATGCAGCCATATAAGCTTTGAGGGCCCACTGCTTAGCTACGCGAGAACGTTTAAGCTCTTTAAAAACTAAGATAAGTTTACCCTTAAGATAGAAGGCCTTAGATTAAACACGAGACCATATAATAAATTAGATACGGTACTAGACGCCTATAAAGAATAATAAGATATATATACTTAGCGTTAGAAACAGATCGAATATTATAGGACGATTGCATGTTTGCTTTTATATACTTAATATAAGAAAAAGATTAGCGACCAGATAGAGCCGAAATTGCAATATATACTAACTTCTTAGTATAATAAGAATAAGACGGCATTACTTTACCTAGTGAGAGGATAGTAACTATAAGCCGATTATAATAATTAGACTAGGAGGATTTAATAGAAGGCATTAGAAACGATAAAGGTTATTAAATTAAGGATAGGAATGCTATACCTCTAATAAAAACTTAGAGATGTAAGATATCTTTAAGGACAAAGATAAAGAGGAGGGGGATAGTATTATGGACCTTATATTAGTAGTAATACGACTACTTAAAAGAGATATAAATAAGCTAGTAGTATTAGCGCGGGAGGTATTAAAACTAGTTAAACTATAAAATAAGGGGTAACTAAGTTATATAGCGAGTTATATATTATAACTTAGTACGCGGGTACGTAAGTATATAAGTACGCGACGTACTAACGTACTAATATACTTCGTCATTACTATAAAAGGGAGTTATATATTTAGAGGACCACAGAGTTTTCTCCCCACATGTAAATAAGGAGTAGTCCGCGTGGGCCCAATAGGGATCTGTATCGGACGTTAAGCAATGAATAATTATTATATTTAGAGGACCATAATCCCTACCTAGATAGTTCCTTTCTTTATAGTAAATCTTAGAATATAATTAGAGTTAATTTATTAGGTAACTACTCTATAAAGTTGTTATTATATTATTGACTTCTTGTTTACCTATACACCTAGCCTATTAGTAAGTCTATCGTAGTATTTCCTATAAGGCTTCGTTACACTAAATTGTATAACTAATAGTTTATATAGTCCTTTCTTTAATTTAAAGGCTGCCTTTTATTTATCGCCTTCTTTAATCTTAATTTAATAGTATACCTATTTAAGATCTATCTTTATAAAGATTTGCGCGTTACTAATTCTATCCTAGATTTTACTAATTAAGGTTAAAAAAATACCTATCCTTTCTTATAATACCATTTAACTATTTATAGTTAATGTATAACCTAAGTTTTCCGTTCTTTTTTAGTATAAATACTAATAGATATTCTATTAATAACTGCAATAGTTAGATCTATCCTTTTTGTAAGTTTTCTTAGATAAACTCTTTAAGTACTCTTAACTCTTCTTTAGTTAGCTTATAGATTTGGAAAAACCTTAAACTTATTCCTAATTCTAATTCTATTTTATAGTCCTATACTATATACTCTAATAGCTTTTCGCTCTCTAGGCTCTATAGTTTTTTGCTATACTTATAGTATCTCTTTAGTATACAACTTAAACCTTATTTAGTTTCTTTATATATTGCTTTAATTTAGTACTATACTATTTTAGTCTATTATTATATCTTATATTATTAAATATTTCTAATATTGATCTAACCTATAACCTAATTAATCTTTAGATTATATTTCTATAACCAAGGTATTCCTAGTACTGCCTTATCTTGCCCTAGTAGTATAATATTAAAAAACATCCTAATTTATCTCCCTTTAATGGTTATTTAAATAGGACCTATTTTAAGATTAATAATACCTCCTTTATAGGCTATTAAATCTTCTAAAATTGTTATTAATAGGTATAAGTGCCTCTTCTATCTATAAGGTAATCCTATCCTTTTAACTGCTATTAGTAATATATAGTTCCTTATTACTCCACTCTTTATTAATACTTGAAACTTTTAATTTTGCCATTCTATTTATAAATTTAGATATTATCCTTAAATTCCTTTAAGGGTTTAAGGCTATACTACTAGCTCCCTCTAGTTCTGTAGGCCTCCCCTTTTTCTAACCTTTGGCTTAATCTAGCTTTTACTTAGTCTACTTTTAGCTAATACTTTATTTATTTATTTTTCTTAATATACTATAGATATATATTCTCTAGGTATTCCCACTACTATTATCTATTTAGGTATTCTTTTATAAGAAATCTTTTTAGTTAAAGTATTAAGTTATCTAACTTCTAAACTTCTACTAGATACTAGCTATATATATCCTTAGCATTTCTATATTTTCTTTTATTTAGTACCTACTATATTCTAATTAAGTACTTCTTATTCTTTACCTTTAGCGTTCTATATATTTTATATAGGTTATCTATATAGGTTATCTACAATAATATATAATATACTAGGTGCCTTAGGTTAACTCTTAGCTTATTACCTTTTTTTAAGTTTAAACCTCTATTTAAGTAATTTAGGTATTACTACTTCTCTAGGTAGTACTAAGATTTACTATATACTTCTTTAGTCCTCTATTTGCCTCTCTAGATCCTTTAATATTATAATTAATACTTCCTTAATATAGCTTATTTGTCCTTTTAAGATCGCTTAATCTAGTATAACCTTTTTGTCTAGCTATATATAGAAATCTTCCTATTTATCGGTTTTCTATTATTTATACCACTTTTAATATAACTTATTTAATATATACAATCTGTTTATAAGGAAGTGTCTTTTTTATTACTGCGTTATAATAGCCTTTAGTATATTATTCTTTGAATCTAGTAGGGATCCCTAAATCCTCTTTTTGTTTTAATTTATCTAGCTATTTGGCTCTTAGTATACCTACCATTAGCCTATTAGTAACCTTTTATATAGGTGCTCTGCCCTTTAAGTGACCTAGCGTGCTTAGCCTTTAGTACTCCCTTTGTTCTTACTACGCGTAGATTTATTTTTTAAGTATTACCCAGTCTTTTCCTAGTTTGCGTTAGCGAAGTAAAATTTTAAAGTTCTTATTCTTTTTAATTATAGTGTCGATTTTTTAACCTTTAGGCTAAACGCTATATTTACTTAGAATTACTATAGACCTTATTTATTTATTAAAATCTTAGCTGCCTAGGAATCTTTATCCCGTACTTATTTATATATCTTTAAACTAAGCTACCGCCCTTTTCTATTGGTTTTTGTCCATTATAGGTTCTTAGGTCTCTCTTATCTCTTTAAGAATCTTAAGCCTATAGCTTTTTGCCTTTATTAAGTAGTAAGTTAGCCTTAGCATTTTTCCTATACCTACTTAATCCTTCTTAGATACTTCTTCTTCCGTCTTATAAAGTAATAAATACCGTATCTAATGGGGTTATAATCCCTATTACTAAACCTTACTCTATAGCAGTCTTAATCTCTATCTCTAATATAACTTATCTAAGTTCTATATGCTTTTAGCAAGCTACCTTTATTACCTTATTATTAGTAAATATTTTACTATTATTAAATTTATTGTCCTTAATATCTGATCTATATAATGGTTTATTAGTTCCCTTAAATTCTTAGGATTCTAGCTCTTATAGCTAATAGTTTACGCTATACTTAGCGTCTTTATAAATTTAGTATGCGTTATTATAATAAAACGTAAAGTGCTTAATTAAATACTCCTTAGTACCACGCAATACACTTATATCTATATTATTATACTTTAATAATTTAGTACCTTTTACCTTGTCATGGGATACCTCCATGACATCTTATACACGTCCACCTGTTTCTACCTGTTTCCACCAACGCAGCAAGAAGAGACCGACCGCGAGACGACAATCTAATAGCAATCTGCTGGCAATCTATGGCAATCTGATAGCAATCTGCCGCATTCTACCATATTCTGCCAAGTCCACTAAATCCTGCCAAGTCCTGCCAGGACCACTACTTAAATCCTATTTTACTCTATGCACGTGTTAACCAAACAACTAAACTAATAATATATACCCTTTCTTCCCGTTTCCTTACCTTCTCTCCTTATATAACGTCTTAACTTTATTACGTAGTTTATATATATAGCTTAATAATATCTACTTCGCTATATATTATTACCGCCTATACTCGCTCCGTAACACTATATTACGTTAAAACCTTAAAAACTTATTGTATAATTACAGCACCTATCGTACCAACCGCGTGCCTACGCGCTCGGTACGCCAGGTACGCGTTTACGCGTTCGGTGCACTAACCACTTGCTTACGCGTCTGGTGCACTTATGAAGCACTAACTAATTAGGGGGAGGACGCATCAGTATATAGACCACGTAGTCTGCTTTATATAATCGACAGTCACCATCCAAACAAGCATACGATACTACATGTATTTCGTGCCCGTGGATACAACTCACTCGTGCTATTAAGTTAGTACGAACACTGATTAGTGAGCGCGCACAGATCAGCAATTACTCGACACCTCCTACTAAGCGATACTCGACAGCGACCACCCGTTCAGACTCCTAGTACGACCTGCTAGAAGGTCGGAAGTCGGGGATTACGGACTATCACCAACTCTGTATACTTATTTAAGTCTTAGTACGGTTTACCAGAAGTTATAGACGCGAATACAGACCTGTACGGAAACCCCTACCCTCGACCTACCTTTGAACCTCAAACCCCTGCTCCTACTACACCCTCCTTCGATACCTCCGACGTCTTTTCGGACCCCTTACGGAGACCCCCTACCCTTCTACGAACCATTACAGACCTGTCAAGACCCCTTACGGAGACCTCTTACCCTCCTACAAACCCTTACGGCCCGTAAACCGATTTTACGGACCCTCACAAGAACTCTTCCGCCCGCTACGCACTACACTACAGTATGGCAGATATCAGCAAGCAAGTCAGCGAAGGTCAAAAGAAGTGGAGATAAGGAGTTGACGTTACGTCTATAAACGACGTTAACAACTATATTAGTTTCAAAATCCTTAAATACAGATACTTTAAGCTTATGAATGACGACCTATAGGAGCAATACTAGGAAGACTTTGTGGACTTTACAGAAGCTATTTTTAAAGCCTGCAACCCCACTACTATCCGCAAACTACGAACCCATTTATGTAACTAAGGTGTATGGGTTAAAAGGAATAAACGAGTTACTGTTGCACAGTCCTTATACAACACAATATATAAAAAGGACCAAATGGAATGGACTAAGGAGGAAATTTTAGACCAGTTCTAAGAAACTAAGGAACTCTTTACTTCTTCCAAACTTAATATAATCGCTGGCCTTATACCTGACCCTCTTAACTAAATTTGTCCTATAAACCTAAGCAGTTTTGGAATTGATCTTACGGGCCAAAGCATACCTAGTACTTAAGTTACGGACCGCAATACCCCCGTAACCCAAATTACGGAACGCAACACCCCTGTAAACCAAAACACGGACTAAACCCCTTCTGTTATTTAAGTCACAGATCCGCAAACTATCTAAGTAAAGACCTATAGCAAGGAACTAGCTAACCTAGCCAAGCTCTACACCGACGAATCTAAGTACAGCGGTAAAAACGACAACTTTGACTTTAAACTGACCATCTTTACGGACCTTTATTAGAAGGCCGACATTCCTAAATAGGAGTTCAGCTAAGCCTACTCTACTATGCTGCGCGGCCTAGCACTTAACTACTACTACACCAACCTTAAGAGTAACCCCCTTGGTATTCCTTTTGATAAGCTATGCGAAGCTACATATAACTACTTTAAAGAACCAGAATATAAGCGTGATATCCTTACCTAATAGAATGCAACTAAGCTACGGACCGTAATAGACAAGAACACTGAAAAATTAACCATAGAGTGCCTGCAAATCCTTATTAAAGACCTCCGCCACCTACAGCATAGTCTTGATATTAAGCTTTAAACAGACGACTTCCTACACAATAAACTTATTACGGCCTGCCAGGAAGTAGAGCCCTGCAAGTACGCCTACTACAAGCCTATAGATACCTTAGCTGGCCTTATTAATGACCTATGCTCCTCTATTGTAACGTACGAAGTCTTAAACCCACTAGGCAGCACGCAAGCCTTTGTTACGGATATTTAATATCCATAAATAGACTTAGACATCTACTTTACGGACCGCCGCTACTGCTAGTAGCACCCGTACCGACCAAGTCCTACCTGTAACCCCCGCAGCAACCCCTGTACAAAAACATACCCCCGCAGACAAACTAGCTAGAAGTGCTTCGTGTGCGGTAAAGAAGGATATTGGTCTATAAGGCATACCTAGAAAGAACATAACAAGTCCAGGAAGAGACTTGATAGCCGTATTAGCCAGTTTATTTTGGAATACAAAGGAGAGGAAGTAGAAGAGCCCCCTAATAAGTTAATAGAAGCCCTTATAATTGACTTTAACTTAGACGCTTAGGAATAAGAGACCTCAGAGACATTCCTAACCACTTTTAGACCTTTTATGGACAGCCAAGCCTTTAATATTACGACTGTATTAGCTGACCGTTCCTTTATATACTCAGTTGCGCCTGAAAACCATTCCGCAAGCACCCCTGTTACGGATGTTATAGATTATAAGCAGGACCCATTTGCATATATTACCACAGAACGCTATACCCCCAAGGAATTCTATGGTGTTATAATCGACACAGGCGCCTTTAAGAAGTCTACTGTAGGTTATGGACAATACCTTGTATATAGGACTACCGCAAATGATAATACGGACATTGACACTATGTAAACTGGGGCCATAAACGTCCAATTCGGCATTGGCTCAACTGCATTAATTAGATTAGTTGCAGTTAAGACCCCAATTAGCCTAGTTAACTTCCATATAGTAAAAGCAGACACCCCTTTCTTACTTTGCCTTGCGGACATGGACAGGTTACAGGTTTACTATAACAATATTACAAACACCTTAATTGGCCCTGTAACTGCCCTAGGAAGCAAGCATGTTACCCTACCAATTACACGACAATTTGGACACCCGTTCCTTATATAGGGAGAGACTTTACGGACCTATATTTAGGAATCTTTCGACTATAACCCGTGCTACCTTACCAGTACGGAGATCCACCGTTTGCATTGTCGTTTTGGCCACCCGTTAGCCGAAAAGCTATATAGAGTCCTTGAACGCTCTGGACACGACGACGTTAATAGGAAGGCAGTTAATTACCTAACTAAATACTGCTCCTACTGCTAGAAATACGGATGTTCCCTAGGCTGATTTAAGTTCACCCTTTGTAAGGATCTTGACTTCAACCATTCAGTATACATAGACATTATGTATATTAATGGCAGCCCAGTATTATATATAATTGACGAGGCAACCCGCTATTAAGCCGCCTGTTAGTTACAAAATATATCCGCAAAGCATACTTAGGATATTTTATGGACCTACTAGATTAATATATACGTTAGACCTTCTAAGTATATTACCCACGACGCTAGTAGGAACTTTATCAGCAAGGAATTCCAGCAGTATACTATGGCTATAGCTATATTAACAAAAGCCGTTTTAGTTAAGGCGCATTGGTCTATTGGGCTTGTTAAGCAAGCTTACCTAGCCCTACGGAGAGCTTACTAGATTATTACGGACGAGTGCAAGGATATCTAAAAGGAACTAGCTCTATAAATGGCCGTAAAAGCCGTTAATAACACTACTGGCCTAGATAGACTAGTACCTACCCTTTTAGTCTACAGAGCCTACCTAAGGATAAGTAACCTAGATCCTCCTGCCCTGTCTATTACAGAATAAGCAGCTGCAATACGGAAGGCAATGGCTGAGATAGTCAAACTACGGGCTAAATAAGCTGTCAATAACGCCCTATACCACCGCAACGGACCCAACACGACCCCAGTACACGACCTCCCGCTTAACTCTAAAGTCCTTATATGGCGTGAAAGTGGCAAGTGGACCGGACCCTACCGCTTACTGGCTGTAGAAAATGAGACGTGCTGTGTACAACTTCCTAACGGCCCGACCAACTTTAGGAGCACGTCTGTAAAACCCTACTTTTGGCCCAAAGACACCCATAACGTTAAGCCAGACGAACTAGAGGTAACCACTAAACCAAATAAACTAGAAGCGACCGCCGAATTAGACAAGCTAGAAGCACCCTTACCTACCCTAGAAGTCCTCCGGAAACCTACTAAACCCGCTATACCTACTATAAAGCGCGGTTAAGGACGCCCCTGAAAGCACCCTGTAACTAAGAACACTATAATGGAGACTTACCTAACCTCCGCAGGAATATCCGCAAGGCAATCTCCGCCTGCGGATATATCAGTTCTAGTATAGGAAACCCCCTTTATGGACTCACAACATAAAGAGATTAACGGACTACTTAAAAAGGGCATCTTTGCGGTTATAACGGAAAAAGACATTCCGCAAGGCGTCCGTATATTTAACTTACACTTTGTTAACAAAATTAAGCACCTAGGTACTAACAAAGCTTTTAAAAAATTAAGGCTTATTATATAAGCCTACAACGACTAAGGGAAGGGCTTAGTCCTTATACAATTGCCTATAATTTAACAAGTCAGCCAATGGATTATACTTACACTTATGCCTAGACTATAGTAAAGCAAACCCATAGCTCTTTACCTATGGGACATCTCGCAAGCCTATATGCAGTCTAATACCTACCTAAGTAGGGACATCTTTATATGGCCACCCCCCGAGCTTAACCTATAACCAGGAACAATCCTATGGGTTATAAAACCTCTGTATGGAGTACCAGAAGCTGGAAACCATTAGTTTAAAACATACCACTAGCACCACGTTAGTAAACTTAAAATGGAATAGTTAACCTATGACCCCTACCTCCTATATAGCCTATTAAACGGCCTCGGTATTGTTGGATTCTAAATAGATGATACCCTATTCCTAGCAGACCAGACCTTTGTAGATGCTAAAGAAACTAAACTACAAAAGGCCAAGTTCTTAGCAAAGCTGTAAGAGTAGTTAACTAAGTAGAATCTAATTAAGTTTAATAGAGGCCTAATTATATAAAAGGGCAACCTAATTAAGCTAACTTAGGAACGCTAAGCCTAAAACCTAAAGCCTATTACAGCAAAGCCTACGGACCTTACCAGTTCCCACGGAGAGACCTATAAGACTGTAAATATAAAGGACCAATACGCTGCATAGCGTGCAAGAGGCGCCTATATAGCCATAGTCTGCCAACCCAAATCTGCCTACGACTTGTCCTTTACGGCCTAGGCAGTAGATCCGCAAGAAGAAAATATTAAGCAGCTTAATAAGCGCATTTAATGGCAAATTGACAACGTAATAAGAGGACTTACTTTTATACCACTAGACCTAAATTCCCTCAGTGTAATGGCATTTACGGACGCCTCCTTTGCTAATAATAAAGACCTATTATTACAAATTGGCTTTGTAATTGTACTTATGGACCGCAATTAGGATGCAAATATACTATACTAGTCTTTAATTAAGTGCAAATAAGTAACCCGCAGTGTACTAGCTTCTAAGCTATATACACTAGCCCATGGCTTTAATATAGCAGCCGCAATTAAATCAACGGTCCAGAAGATTCTATAACTGGAGCAGTTACCCCTGGTTCTATACACCGATTTAAAGTCCCTCTACGACTGCCTAGTCAAACTAGGTATAACACAAGAGAAGAGGCTTATGGTCGACCTTATATGCTTATGTCAGGCCTACAAACAGCGCGAGATTACGGAGGTTAAATGGATTAGCAGCGGAGACAACCCAGCAGACGCTATAACTAAGGTAAAGCTATATTAAGCTCTTAAAACCCTAATTAACACAAATAGGCTTAACCTAGAAGTTATAGAATGGGTAGAATGGGACTAACAGAGCACCTACAGTACGTCTACGGCCCGTTAGAAGGCTGTACGGCTCGTTATATAGTACAGGTGGAAAACGGTAGAAAGCTACGGTGGAACTTAGTAGACTTACGTAACCCGCTAAATTTTGTAGGGTAGTCAAATTAACCAATCACAATTTTCCATCCCCGGGATGGAAAATCGCCATTGGCTCGCTTAGCACTAGCGCCTTAGCGGCCCTCATGATCCGACTTGTGGCTTATCTACTGCCCGTTAAAAGGCCGTACGGTTCATTCTACGGACCGTAAGCAGAACTTACGGCCAGCTTAGGGCACCGTTTGGAAGGCAGCCTAGACAGCACCTTAAGGGAGATTTCCTATGTATTTTCTTTTATGTTTTATGGTTCTATTAAAGCAATTACAGAGGCTGTATATAAGTGGTTTCATTTTTCAAGTACCGCCAGTGTATAATTACAGCACCTATCGTACCAACCGCGTGCCTACGCGCTCGGTACGCCAGGTACGCGTTTACGCGTTCAGTGCACCAACCACTCGCTTACGCGTCTGGTGCACTTATGAAGCACTGACTAATTAGGGGGAGGACGCATTAGTATATAGACCACGTAGTCTGCTTTATACAATCGACAGTCACCATCCAAACAAGCATATAATACTACATGTATTTCGTGCCCGTGGATACGACTCACTCGTGCTATTAAGTTAGTACGAACACTTATACTCCGCCCCACCCTATTTAAAATGCAGAACGACCTTAAAGCCCCTATAACGGCCGCTAACATTATATCCGCACTTTAGAAATAATTAGCAGATATGCAAAAGTCCTTTATAGACGCCCTCGCATAAAACTAAGCTGCTATAGCTTAATAGCAAGCTAAATAAGAAGCACGGTACTAGAAAACAATTAAGGCCCTCTAAGAAAAAATCTGCACCCTTAAGACGCCCATGCTAAGCCCTTAAGACCAATTACTATTACTAAAAGTCAATACGCGGAACGCGAGCCCTAAACCAGTAATAGTTATCCCACTAGTAGAACTAACTACTGCGTTATAACAATCTAAAAAACTACTAGACCCTTTAGTATTTACTAGCAAATAATAAGAGCTTTAGTTATTCTTAAGCCGGCTTAAGAATAAGCTAACTGATAATATTAACTATTACCTAACTAAAGCTAACTAACTCTACTACGCCCTAAGTTGACTAGGAGGAGATACAGCTAACCTTATTAAACCTCTCTAGCCAAACTTAGTATAAAGCCTAGTTATACTTCTTAAAGCTATATACGGTAACCTAAACCACTAAGCTACCGCTTAAAGGAAGATAAACCATATAACCTAAAAAAAGAAAAGTTTCCTAGTATACTTCTTTAAATTTAATTGTTACGTAAAGGAAACAGGCTGGAATAACTCCATACTAATTAACAGCCTTATTAAATCTCTAAGCCCTAAACTAAAAACCTCCCTAATTAGTGTAGACCTATTAGGAGCCCTTAACGCCTGCGTAAACGTTATTAATAAATGGTATAATAATATACTATACCTAATACTAAAGCCCGCTCCTTAATATAATATAATAATCCTATAAATATCCACTAAGTTATTGTGCCAGCCTAAGTACCCTAACGCTATAGATATTAATACTAGGACCCTAGGGTATGCCCTACTAGGGTCCTCTAAATGGGAATAACGTACTAAGCTAGGCCTCTGCTTTAAATGTGGAAGTAGCTCCTACCTCTCTAACTACTACTCCGCCCCCTTCTAAAAAGATCTATAAATAGTTAACACTAGTAGCTGTTTACTGCACTAATCTTCTAACTACTAACCCCAACCCTTATCTAGCTCCAACTTTATATTTAGTAAGCACCACTTATAAGGACGAAGTTATAACTAACATTCTAGAGGAACCCCTTCCCGCTTGCTACCAAAAGGCACGTCCTAGAGTTAAGTTGCTCTTTAGGACAACTATATTACAGGATCTTATTAAATGCATTAAATATAGTAAACCCTGACTCTTAGGATTATAGTATAACTGTTAACTACCATCTTTGGTAAAAAGGTTAATAGATTAATATTTAAGTCCTAATTAACACAGGAGCTAGCGGTATAAGATTTATTAATAAGATCTTCGCGTAAGATAATAGGTTTACCCTAATACCCCTTAACCGGCATATTAACGTATTTAGATTTAATGGCAAATATACTGTCTTAGGCTATATTACTTATATAGCGGCCCTAAGACTCTAATACCTAAACCATAAAGAATTAATTAAGCTCTTTATAACTACCCTAGGTTACCTAGTAATCCTTAAAACAACCCTAGATAAAGCTATATAAGGTAACTATTAATTAGGACAACCTTGAGCTTTTATTTACCACCTCCCGTTATAAGCAGAAGTGCCTTATAACTTGCTGCTTAGACCCTAAACCAAAATCTAAAAATTCTACTAACGTCCACCCTATACCTAAAAAGTCTAACCGATTCCACTAATATAAGAATTCCACTAAATTCTACTAACCTAAGAACTATACTAAATTCTACTAATATAAGATTTCTATTAACATCCACTAAGAACCTAAAAATTATACTAAACTATATAAACTAATCCTAACTGCTACACCGCCCTAAACCAAGTAAAAGTCTAAGCTTAATATATAAAGGTACCAGAAGAACTGGTATTCTACTATAAAAAGGATACTTAAAGAACCCAAACCTAAATCTAATACCGACTCTATACCTAATACTAACTCCGTACCTAACACTAAACCTAAAACTATATAAGAAACTAAGGATAACCTAAGCTCGCTTAATACCTTAGATATCTATATAATTAGAGCTACCCTATTAGTATAACTTGCTAGGAAACCTAAATATATAATCTTTGCTGTTATAATGGCCGATATTAAAAAGGCCCTAGCACCGAAAAAGTATACTAACCCTACTATAAAAGTACTAGTATGCTACTATAAGCACCTAGAGGTATTTTTATAAAAGGAAGCTAATAAGTTAGCAGAATACCAACCATATAACCACAAGATTGTACTTAAAGAAGGAAAATAGCTAGGATTTGGACTTCTGTACGGAATGTCCTAGAACAAACTTAAAGTACTATAAAAGTACTTAGACAAGCACTTAAGTAAAGGATTTATTAGAGTAAGCTCTTCGTCTATAGCTATACCTATAATCTTTGTTAAGAAACCTAGTAGCGGTCTACACTTCTATATAGACTACCAAGCTCTTAACGCTATTACTATTAAGAATTAGTACCCGCTCCCGTTAATTTAAGAAACACTAAACTAATTAAGTAAGGCTTGTTACTATATAAAACTTAACCTTATCTACGTATTTAACCGCCTCCGTATTATAAAAGGAGATAAATAGCTTACCGCATTCTATACTAGGTATAGACTATTTAAATACTTAGTAACGCCGTTTAGCCTTGTAAATGCCCTAAGTTTATTCTAGCACTTTATAAATAATACCCTATAACCTTACCTAGACGTTTTCTATACTGCTTATATTAACGACATCTTAGTATACAGCAATAACCTAACTAAATATAAGAAATACGTTGATCTTATCCTAGAAGCTCTGCGTAGAGCTAGCCTACAGTTAGGTATAGATAAATACAAATTCTATAAAACAGAAGTCCTATACCTTAGACTTATTATTTCTATAGATAGCATATAAATAGATCTAAAGAAGATTAAAGTAATTATAAACTGGTAAAAACCTAAGAATATTAAGGACATAAGAGCCTTTATAGGATTTGCTAACTTCTACTAACAATTTATTAACAACTACTTCGCCCTAGTTTCACCCCTTATAGCTCTAACCCAAAAGGATAAAGCCTTTATCTTTAATAAGGAATGTAAAAAGGCCTTTACCTATCTAAAAGTCATATTTACTACCGCACTTATACTCTAACACTTTAACCTAAACCAAAAGAGTGTTATAGAAGCTAATTTATCTAACTACGTCACTAGAGGCATTCTATCTTAGTATAATAAAGAAGGAGTACTACACCCCATAGTATACTTCTTAAAATAACTAAGTCCAGCTAGATATAACTACAAGATCTACAATAAGAAATTATTAGCCATTATTAGATATTTTAAATAATGGTAACCCAAACTGAAAGGCACTAGATTTTTAATTAAGGTCCTTAACGACTATAAGAATCTACAGTACTTTACAACCACAAAACAGCTAAGTCATTATTAAGCTCGCTAGTTAGAATATCTATCTTATTTCTAATTTTTAATTATATACTGCCTAGGCATTTAAGGTTAAAAATCTAATACCCTAACCTAATATTTATAAGATATACCAGCATAGGAAGAAGCACGCGCCTACCATAATTAAACCCTACTTCGCCCTAAATTATTTAATCCCCTAGCTAAAGACCTTATAGTACACGTCCTTAAAATAACTAATTAATTAATTAAACAGATTATAATTAATAAATACCCAAATAATAAGTTTATCTAAGAGACACTTAAGCTAATTTAAGATGGTGTTAGACACTCTTAAAAGATCTCTCTAAGTAAATATAAAGCTTATAGAGACCGCTTATATTACTAAAACCGCCTAGTTATACCTAACCATAACAAACTTAAGCTTAAGCTCCTTAAACATATATATAATCTACTAGTAGCCGGTTACCCAGGCTAAGGAAAAACCCTAGAACTGCTCTAACGAGAATACTATTAGCCAAATATATATAATATAATATAAAGATATATCTCTAGCTGCTATACTTACTAACGAGCTAAAGCTTCACATAAGATATACAACGGCTTTTTAAAGCCACTACCTGTTCTAGACTAAAGATAGAAGGACATCTTAATTAATTTTATTGTTGATCTCCCTGTAAGCAAAGGCTATATAAACATTATAGTAGTTATAGACCAACTATCTAAGATAAGACACTTAATTGCCTGCCCTAACATATTAACACCTGCCATTGCCCAACTGTTCCTAAATTATATATAGAAACTCCACGGACTCCCTAAAACAATTATCTCTAATAGAGGCCGCTAGTTTATCTTAGTATTCTAGAAAGAACTAACTACCTAACTCCGTATTAAAGCACTGTTATCTACAGTATATTACCTAGAAACGGATGGTTAAACAAAACGTGCAAATGCTATAATAGAATAGTATATTTGGATATACACGTTATATTTATAGGACGACTAGATAGACTAGCTTGCATTTACCAAGTTTACTATAAATAACTCCATCTTAGAAACCACAAAGGTCTCCCTATTCCTGGCTAATTATAGCTAGCACCCATAAATAGGTTTTAAACCCTTTAGTAATGTTCCTCACCTAGCTTATTAGGCCTTATAAGTTACAGAAGCAAATTAATTTATAAAGAAGATAGAAGAACTATAAGAGTTCCTTACTAACAAAATAATATAGGCCCAGTCTGTCTATAAAGCCGCAGTAAATAAGAACCAAACCCTAGCACTAGCTTACTAAATTAGTAACTTTGTCTGGCTAGATATAAGAAATCTAAACATAAAATAACTTACTAAGAAACTTAATTAGAAGAACGCCGGCCCTTATAAAGTTAAAAAAGTTGTCTCTCCTTATACCTACTAACTGAAGCTCCCTAATACGGTTAAAATCCACCCTATATTCTATATATCAGTCCTCCACCCTGCCGCCCCTATATTAGACGCCCTATCTAGACAGATCTAAGACCCTCCCCCACTAGTTAAAGTGGATAGTAAGGATAAGTACCTTATTAAAAGAGTTAACAATATTAAGTATAACAAACGGAAATGTAAATATATATACCTTATAAAATGGAGAGGCTTTACTAAACCCTTATGGGAACCTATTAACTCTATAGGACTTATATAAGCCGTAGAGGACTTTTATAAACTCCACCCAGAACTACCATAGCCCCATCTCGCAGAAGCTTAAGTTTAAAGGGGGGGTACTGTTATGGGACATCTCCGTAGCACCTTATACACGTCTATCTATTTCCACCTATTTCCACCAACGCAGTAAGAAGAGACCAACCGTAAGACAATAATCTAATAGTAATCTTCTGGCAATCTACAGTAATCTAACGGCAATCTGCCGTATTCTGCCATATTCTGCTAAGTCTATTAAATCCTGCTAAGTCCTGCCAGGACCGCTACTTAAATCCTATTCTGCTTTGTGTATATATTAACCAAGCAACCAAACTAATAATATATACCCTTTCTTCCCGTTTCCTTACCTTCTCTCCTTATGCAACGTCTTAACTTTATTATATAGTTTATATATATAGCTTAATAATATCTACTTCGCTATATATTATTACCGCCTATGCTCGCTCCGTAACATACCGCGTAATTATTTTAACTACCTTTATAGTCTTTAGCAAAGTAACTCTATTCTCTATAATTTATATAAACTCCTTTTTTAAATTATTTATCTTATTATAAAGTCCGCCTAAATATCTTCTGCTATTAAGATCACTAATTTGGCCTCTGCTCCTTAGTCCTATAATTACTTAATCTTTAACTTCTAGGTTTCTATAGTTTTCTATTCTACTTTTTAGATTCTTTAGTACTACTTAGGTCTATTAGCTCTAGTCCGCCATACTATAGTTTTTAATTTTAACTTTATTATTGCGTACTTAGCGTCTTATATAACTATAAAATTCTATCTTAGCCCTTCTTGGCCTATTCCCTTTAGTATATTCTATTATTAATCTTAATTACTTAATTAATTAATTCCTTTAGGGTATTAGGATAATTATATTCTAAACTTTTACCTTAAGTCCCTGCCGATACTATACTATAAGCGCCTTATTATTCTATTTAACCTATATTACTAATATTTAAAACTATATTATATACTTAATTGCTAAAGCCCATTATCTTTGGTTTTTAATGCTTCCGTTCTACTATAGTTATTACCTTTAGGTCTCTAAATATCTATATAAGGCGGTTTGAAAATCCTTTCTAACTTAAGAATATATACTTAATCTCTTAGTTAGTAGTTATTTATCTATTCTTTTATATCTCTATAAGGTAAGGTTTAAACTATTTTAATACTCTTCTTATTAAGAATAGTCCTATATATACCTTCTTGCGTTACCTTAAATTATATTTATATAAAGAACCCCTTTAGTTTTAATTCCCCCCCTAAGAATCGTTTAATTAATAGTACAATTAGATGCCAAAAGCCTATATGCACACCCTAAAACCTGTTACGGGACCACCCCGTAACACCTTGCACACGACTACCTGTTTCTACCGACTTAGCAACCAAAGACCGATTACGATACTGCAATATCCGCAATATTCGCAATTATTCACGATATCCGCTCGCAATATCCGAATATCCATAACTTCTGCCCTGTGCACTTGTTAACCTAGCAACAAGTAAACAGTATATACCCTTTCTTGTACCTTTTTACCTTCTTTCCTTACGCAATGTCTTGACTTTATTACACAGTTTATATACATAGCTTAATAATATCTACTTTACTACATATTATTGTTACTTATACTTACTCCGTGACACTATGTTGCGTTAAAAAAAAACCCTATACTCCGCCCCGCCCCGCCCCGTCTAAAATGCAGAACGACCTTAAAGCCCCTATAATAGCCGCTAATATTATATCCGTACTCTAAGAACAATTGGCAAATATATAAAAGTCTTTTATAGACGCCCTTGTATAGAACTAGGCCGCTATAGCCAAATAACAAGCTAAATAAGAAGCACGGCACTAGGAATCGATTAAAGCACTTTAAGAAGAAGTCCGCACCCTTAAGACACTTGCGTTAGGGCCCTAAAACTAAATACTAGCCTAAGAGGCTGCTAACACGCCACCTATAGATAAGATAAAAATAACCGAATCTAGACCTAGCTTGTTGGGTACGAACCCTAAGCCAGCTGCGGATATTTATCCCGTAATTCCATCTACTACACCATAACAATCTAAAAAACTACTAGACCCTCTAGTATTTACTAGTAAATAATAAAAGCTTTAATTATTCCTAAGCTAGTTTAAGAATAAGCTAACTAGTAATGCTAACCGTTACTTAACTAAAGCTAACTGACTCTACTATGCCCTAAGTTAACTAGGAGGAGATGTAGCTGACCTTGTTAAACCTTTTTAGCTAAACTTAGTACAAAGCCTAGTCGTACTTCTTAAAGCTATATATGGTAACCTAAACCGCCAAGCTACCGCTTAAAGGAAGATAAACCATATAACTTAAGAAAAGAAAAGTTTCCTAGTATACTTCTCTAAATTCAACCGCTATATAAAGGAAACAGGCTGGAATAACTCCGTACTAATTAATAGCCTTGTTAAATCCCTAAGCCCTAAACTAAAAACCTCCCTAATAGGTATAGACCTACCAAGAGCCCTTAATGCCTGCGCAAACGTTATTAATAAACGGTATAACGATATACTACGTCTGACGCCAAAATCCGCTTCTTAATACAATACGACAGCCCTATAAGTCCCTACTAAGTTATCTTCTTAGCATAAGCACCCTAACGCTATGGACATTAACTCTAGGACCCTAGAGTATGCCCCACTAGGGTTCTTTAAATAAGAACAACGTATCTAACTAAGCCTCTGCTTTAAATGCGGAAGTAAGGCTTATATCTTAAAATACTATTCCGTCCCTATGCCTACGTCCTAAAATAATTTAAAAATAGCTAACACTAGTAACCGTTTACCGCACTAATCTTCCGGTTACCATTCCCAATCTTTATCTGGTTCCAGCCCTATATCTAGTAAACACCACTTATAAGGACGAAGCTCTAGTATATAATTACCCTTAGAAACCCCGCCCTAATCGCCTCTAAAAGGAAGGTCCTAAAGCTAAGTCGCTCTCCAGGACGGCTCTACTATAGGATCTTATTAAATGTATTAGATATTATAAACTCTAACTCTTAGGACCGTAGCATAACTATTAACTACTATCTTTGGCAGAAAGATTAATAGGCTAACGCTTAAGTCCTAATTAACACAGGAGCTAGCGGTATAGGATTTATTAATAAGATCTTTATGTAAGATAATGGTTTTACTCTAACCCCCCTTAACCAGCATATTAATGTATTTGGATTTAATGGCAAACGCACCGTCTTAGGGCGTATCACCTATATAGTAGCCCTAAGACTCTAATACCTAAACCACGAAGAACGGATTAAGCTTTTTATTACTACCTTAGGATACCTAGTAATCCTTAGACAACCCTAGATAAAGCTATATAAGGTAGTTATTAATTGGGATAACCTTAAGCTCCTATTTACTACCTCTTGTTATAAGCAGGAATGCTCTATAACTTACCGCTCTAAACCCAAACCAAAGCCTGGGATTTCCACTAATGTCCGCCCCGCGTCTGAGAAATCCACTAGATTCCACCAAGATAAGATATCCGCCGACGTCTGCTAAGGATTTAGAATATCCGTTAACGTCCGCTAAGGATCCGGAATATTCGCTAAACCCTAAGAATTAATCCCAAGCACTGTACCGTCCCGGACTAAGCAAAGGCTTAAATATACTATATAAGTATACTAGAAGAACTGGTATTCTACTATAAAAAGGATGCTTAAAGAACCCGAACTTAAATCTAATACTAACTCCGTACCTAATACTAACTCTATACCTAATACTAAACCTAAAATTAAACAAGAAACTATATAAGAAACTATAGACAATAAGAGCTTACCTAACACCCTAGACATCTAAATAATTAGAGCTACCCCGCTAGCGCAACTTACTAGGAAACCCAAATATATAATCTACGCCGTCACAATAGCTAATATTAAGAAAGCCTTAGTACTAAAAAAGCACACTAACCCTGCCATGAAAGTACTAGTATGTTACCATAAAAACCTAGATATATTCTTATAAAAGGAAGCCGATAAGTTAGCAGAGTACTAACTGTATAACCATAAGATTGAACTCGAAGAAGGAAAGCAGCCCAGATTTAGACCCCTATATAGAATATCCTAAAATAAACTTTAGGTGCTATGGAAGTACCTAGATAAGCACCTAAGTAAAGGATTTATTAGAGTAAGCTTATCGCCTATAGCTGCACCTATATTCTTTGTTAAGAAACCTAGCAGCGGTCTACGCTTTTATGTAGACTACTAAGCTCTTAACGCTATTACCATTAAGAACCAATACCCGCTCCCGTTAATTTAAGAAACACTAAACCAATTAAGTAAAGCTCATTACTATATAAAACTTAATCTTATCTACGCATTTAACCGCCTCCGCATTATAAAAGGAGATAAATGGCTTACCGCATTCCGTACCCAATATAGATTATTTAAGTACTTAGTAATGCCATTTAGCCTCGCAAACGCCCTAAGTTTATTCTAGTACTTTATAAACAACACCCTACGCCCTTATCTGGATATTTTCTATACTGCTTATATTAACAACATCTTAGTATACAGTAATAACCTAGCTAAATATTAAAAACACATTAACCTTATTCTAAAAGCCCTACGCGGAGCTAGCCTATAATTAGATATAGATAAATGTGAGTTTTATAAAACAGAAGTCCTATACCTTAGACTTATTATTTCTATAAATGGTATATAAATGGACCTAAAGAAGATTAAAGCAATTGTAAACTGGTAAGAATTAAAGAACGTTAAGGATATAAGGGCCTTTATAGGATTTGCTAACTTCTACTAATGGTTTATTAATAACTTCTCCGCCCTAGCTTTACCCCTTATTGCTCTAACCTAAAAGGATAAAGCCTTTATCTTTAATAAGAAATATAAGAAAGCCTTTACATATCTAAAGGTTATGTTTACTACCGCACCTATATTTTAACACTTTAACCTAGACCAAATGAGTATTATAGAAGCTGACTTATCCAATTACGCCACTAGAGGCTTTCTATCTTAATATAATAAGGAGGGAGTATTGTACCCTATAGTATACTTCTTAAAACGACTGAGCCTAGCTAAATGCAATTATAAGATCTACGACAAGGAACTACTGGCTATTATTAGATGCTTTAAATAATGGTAACCTAAGTTAAAAGGTGCTAGATTTCCAATTAAGGTTCTTAGCGACCATAAGAACTTATAGTACTTTATAACTATAAAACAGCTAAGCCACTGTTAGGCCCGCTAGTTAGAATACCTATCCCGTTTCCAATTCTCTATTATATACCACCTAGGTGTCTAAGGCTAGAAGCCTAATACCCTAACCCAACGCTTATAAGACATACCAGCACAAGAAGAAGCGCGCGCTTACCATAATTAAACCCTGCTTCGCCCTAAACTATTTAATCCTCCTACTAAAGACCTTATGGTACACGTCCTTAAAACAACTAATTAATTAATTAAACAAATTATAGTTAATAAATATTTAAATAACAAGTTTATCCAAGAGACGCTTAAACTAATACAGAATAGCGTTAGATGTTTAAAAAGGATCTCCCTAAGCAAGTGCAAAGCTTGTGGAAACCTCCTATACTACTAGAACCGTCTAGTTATACCTACCTATAACAAGCTTAAGCTTAAGCTCCTTAAACACGTATATAACCTACCAGTAGCCAGTTACCCGGGCCAAGAAAAGACCTTAGAACTACTCTAACGGGAGTACTACTGGCCAAATATACATAATATGATACAAAGATACGTTGCTAGTTACTATACCTGCTAATAAGCTAAAGCCTTACATAAAACGTACAATGGCCTCCTAAAGCCACTACCTGTCCTAAACCAAAGATGGAAAGACATCTTAATTAACTTTATTATTGAACTCCCTAAAAATAAAGGCTGCGAGAATATTATAGTAGTTATAGACTAACTGTCTAAAATAAGACACCTAATCGCCTACCCCAATATATTAACACCTGCCGTTGCTTAACTATTCCTAGATTATGTATAGAAACTCCACGGACTCCCTAAAACAATCATCTCTAATAAAGGCAGCCAGTTTATCTTTATATTTTAGAAAGAACTAACTACCTAACTCCGCATTAAAGCACTATTGTCTACGGCATATTACCCAGAAACGGACGGTTAAACAGAACGTATAAATACTATTATAGAACAGTATATTTGGATATACACGTTATATTTATAAGATAACTAGATTAACTGGCTTATATTTACCAAGTTTACTGCAAATAATTCTGTCTTAGAAACTATAAAGGTCTCCCCATTTCTGGCTAACTACGGCTAGTATCCACAAATGGGTTTTAAACCTTTTAGTAATATTCCTTACCCTACTCGTCACGCCTTATAAGTTACAGAAGCAAACAAATTTATAAAAAAGATAGAGGAACTACAACAGTTTCTTACTAATAAAATAACATGGGCCTAATCTGTCTATAAAGCCGCAGCGAATAAGAAACAAACCCTAGCACTAGCCTATTAAATTAGTAACTTTATCTAGCTAGATATAGTAGATTCTTTAATTAACGTCTAATACGGATCCTATCTAGGCCCACGCAGACTACTCCGTACACAAGGGAAAAGTAATATTGACGGGAAAAAACCCTTGCTATTGGGGGGGAAGGAAAAACCCTATGAGCCACCTCAGTAGGATGAAAAACCCCGAATTGCCATGCCTGCACGTAGCCGCGGCCCTGCGGGCCTACAGCTACGTCCTCCTCCTTGGATGTTTTGAACTCCTTGGGAACCACTGCTTCCTTCTCTAGCTTATCCAGAGCTAGGGTTCACTACGCCCCAGCTAGGCCTTGCTAATTGATTGCCGTATGCTTGTAGTTGTGTCCCGTATCTTGACCACCCCCCGTATACTATCTCTCTTATTGACCATTGCCATATACGCCTTGCCTCCCCCCCCCTAAGGCCTATCGAAGGCGTAAGGGGGATTCATCCGTTCCAATTACCGTAATACTGACAGCGGGATATTGTATGTTGGGTATCTTTTATGCCTAGGCCCCAGCTAGGCCCTTTTTAAGGGTCACCACTCCGTCAAAAGGAGACAAGGAAAACCGTGGGTCGCAATCTAGGCTGCTAGGTATTTAGTACTTGCAAACGGCAAGTAACCGCATGCTCCGCGGGCGATCGCCCTAGGGGTTAGGAGGGGCCGTATATTTGCTCGTTTGTTCGTTTGTGCTTGTCTGTTCGTCGATGTAAGGTCGTTGATGCTTTCCATCGGGGTTTTTAGGGATGTTATCGAAAACTGCTCATCCATGTTGGATCATACAGGTGCCCTGGATAGAACAGTGTAGTAGTCGTCGTATTGTAGAGGGCCAACAGTAGTGGTTTTCGAGATCTCACCATCCGAAAATTTCTCACCACCGCCCTCGACGCCCACAACCACCACCAGGTCCTGTCCGCACGCTGTGCAACGTCTCTGCGTTGGCTCTGGATCTGAACTTCAAAGACCAGGTTCGTAGCCGTCACCACGTACAGGTGCAGAGTCCGATTTCGACGGCCTCTAGCTAGATATAAGAAATCTAAAAATAAAGCAACCTACTAAGAAACTTAATTGGAAGAACGCTGGCCCTTATAAAATTAAGAAGGTTATCTTCTCTTACGCCTACTAACTAAAGCTCCCTAATACTGTTAAAATCCACCCTATATTCTATACGTTAGTCCTCCGCCCTGCTGCCCCTATATTAAACGCCTTGCCTAAATAGATCTAGGACCCTCCCCCACCAGTTAAGGTGGATAGTAAAGATAAGTACTTTATTAAAAGAATTAATGATATTAAGTATAATAAACGGAAACGCCAATATATGTATCTTACAAAATGGAGAGGCTATATTGAGCCCTTATGGGGACCTGTTAACTCTGTAGGACTTATATAAGCTTTAGAAAACTTCTACAAACTCTACCCAGAACTACTATAACCACGTCTTGTAGGAGCTTGAGTTTAAAGGGGGGGTACTATTATAGGACCACCCCGTAACACCTTATATATGACCACCCATTTCTACTAACTTAGCAACCAAAGACCGATTACAATACTGCAATATCCGCAATATTCGCAATTATTCACAATATCCGCTCGCAATATCCGTAATATCCGAATATCCGTAACTTCTGCCTTGTGCACTTATTAACCTAGCAACAAGTAAATAGTATATACCCCTTCTTGTACCTTTTTACCTTCTTTCCTTACGCAACGTCTTGACTTTATTATATAGTTTATGTACGTAGCTTAATAATATCTACTTTGCTATATATTATCGTTACTCGTACTTACTCCGTAACAAAACCCTGCTAAAATTTAGCCAAAATTTACCCTTTTTACCTTTATTTTTCTCTACTAATACACTATAATAAAATTAATAATTCAATTTATATATAGATGAATACTATTTTTTTAAAAAAAAATATATTAAAATTTAAACAAAATATTAAGAAATTAAAAAGTTATAGAAGCTGGAAGTTAAAAGACTTCAATTTTTTTAGTCTTGCTAAGAAATTTCTTAGTAAAAGAGTAAAATTATTAAAAGTTTAACTTCTAGCTTTTATAACTTTTTATTTTCTTAAATATAATTTTTTTTATATATAAGTTAAAAAATGATTTATATTATAATGTATTAGTAGAGAAAATTAAAGTTAAAAAGGATAACTTTTGGGTAATTTTGGTAGGGCTTTAGGGTATACACACAGACTTTTGGCATAGTACTGTAACTTAACCTTTACTACTCCGATTCTATTAATTGGTTAACTATTTCCTATAACTGTCCTATTGTAACTAGCTAAGAGTTAATATTCTTTATAATAGTATTATTACCTAAGCCTAAGGTAGTTGCTGCCGTTAATAGTATTGTAACTAATACTTTTAGTAGCATTTTATTAACTTTATTAATACTATAACTAGGTAGTAAATATATAACGAAGCCTTGTAGTAAATACTACGATAGACTGTCTGCAACTGTCTATAATTGTCCGCCACAATCCACCGTTTTCCACCAGCGCTGTAACACCAAAGTCCGTCAAAGACCGCATGCGTATATACGCACGCATCGACCACCAAAACCCCTAACTGTTTAATTATACGATTCTCTTATTATTCCTTTCTCTTCCTTACATAACATCCTGTTCTCTATAAGAGCTATATACCCTTAGATTTAGATAGAATTTATATTATTCCTTTAAATCTTCCCTAAAGCCTTTTCGCGCCCTTATATATAACTAGCTATATAACTTCGTTACTGTTACAGACCTTATATTAGCAGTAGTACGACTACTTAGGGAAGATATAAACGGACTAGTAGTGGAAACGCGAGAGGCGTTAAAACTAGTTAAACTATAGGATAAGGGGTAACCAAGTTATATAATAGATTACGTTACCGTTTTGGTATATAGGATCTATAGAATCTGTAAGGAATGTTACGTACTGAATATACCTTACGTACTTTACGTACTTAGTATTTCTTAGGCGCAGTATTATGTATTTAAAGGACTATAGTCCCTACCTAGATAGTTCTTCTCTTTATAGTAAATCTTAAAATATAATTGGAGTTAATCTATTGGGCAACTACTCTACTAGTTATTATTATATTACTAACTTCTTATTTACCTATATATCTAGCCTATTAGTAAGTCTACCATAGTATTTCCTATAAGGCTTTATTATATATTTACTGCCTAGTTACAGTATTAATAAAGTTAAATAATATATTACTAAAAGCACTAGTTATAACGCTATAAATGGCAGTAACTACCTTAGGTATTAGTAGGGACACTAGTATAAGGGATACTAACTCATAACTAGTTACAGTTGGATAGTTATAGGAAATAGTTAATTAGTTAATGGATAATAATTAAATACTTAAGTATAGAATTAATGGAATTAGAGCAGTAAAGGTTAAGTTATTATTAGTTAAGCGATTCTTAGGGAAGAAGTTAAAGCTTAAAGGATTTTTTATATAAATGCGGTATATCTAAGAGGGCTCTTACTACAACCGGCCTAAAAAGACTAAAACTAACTAAAAGAACCCTAAAAAAACACCTAGAGAACCCCCTTAAGATATTTGCATCGCAGGGAAGGTATACGTTAAATAACAGTGATTTATACTCGCGCGCGACCACCAGATCTACGCCTAGTAATAGCCCTCCATAATAAAGATGGGTAAATACCATACTATAAAGCGGAAATACCTCTATTAAGAAGGTATCTAATAAAATATAAAGCCTATTAGACGTATTTAGTATCTAGAATTATAGGGGAGTAACTATTAGCCATAATAAAATTATATAGCTAGTAAAATGGCTCCGCTAGTCTAGTAAACCTTAAGCGCCCCTTTAGTAAACCCTTAACTAAATCCTCTAATAACTAAGTAAAATTAAAAATAAATAAAACCTCCTCTTACTGGTAAACCTCACCTAAACCGCCGTAGCTATGCTTTTATAGTATAAGGAACTTACCCCTCTTAAGATAATAACTAAGCACTTAATTAGAATATCTACCTAGCATACCTACTAGGCTATAAAGGCTTTAGTTATTATAAAGTATTCTAAAGCCTTATAATCTAAAACTACCCAAATAGGTGTAGGGGCCTCCTCTAGCTATATATACTAGTACTAAAGGCTAAAAATAATAGCCAGTATCTCTTTATAATAGATATGGTAATTTAGCTTAGCATTTATTATAGTTTTTAAATAGTATATAATAGGGTGCAATTCTCTATCTGGCTATTTCTGGAAATAAATAGCAGCTGTTATGCTATCTAAAGTATCCGTTTCTAATATTAAGGGCCGTTTTGTAAGGGGACTTGGTAAATAGGTGGCTATAAGGCACAATTATAGGAACAGGATAGATTGTAGAGGAGAAAAATCCTTAAGGAGATAAGGTCTCTAAAATTGTGGAGACTATATACTACGGGCACCTGCCTCCGGTATGTAACTAATAAACGTCTAAAAGGTGTCCAGGGGTTATCCTAAGGGCAACCCAAGGTGACCACAATAATATCCCTTATATATTTTAGGCAGAAATAGACTAGTAGCGGAGTAGAGACTAGCCACTTTTTAAGTTTATTAAAGGCCTTTTTATATACGGCATTAAAATAAAAAGGTTGGTTCTTTCTAGTAAGGCGGTTAAGAGGCTAAGTAATTTTACTATAGTCTTTAATAAAGCGTTAGTAGAAGTTATAGAAACTAAGAAATAATTATACCTTCTTTACGGTCCTTGGGGGTTCCCATTAATTAATTATAGCCGTTTTTTTGGTCTGCCTTAGTTCCGTTTATACTAATAATAAACCCTAAGTACTTAGTACGCCTAATACTAAATTCTAACTTCCTAATATTGGCCTAGAGACTAGCTTTGCGAAGCCATTATAGAAATTTATAGATATGTTTCTTATATTCTAGTTTATCCTTAGAGTAAATTATAATATTATTTAGATAGGCTATATAGAAGTCATTAAGGTAGTTAAAGAGTACGTTATTTATATACCGCTAGTATATAGCTAGTCCGTTAGTTAGTTAGTCCAAAAGGTAGTACTATCTTATATTTATATAATTTGTAGCGGATTTAAAATATAGTAAGATCCTTAGATCTAAGGTCTATTTTAATTTGGTAAAAGGCCTAGCGGATATTAAGCTTTATAAAAATCTTAGCCCTACTTATATAGGCTAGTATTTTCTTAAGTAAGGGTAGCGGATATTAGTCTTTACGGGTTATATAGTTTAGTTTATAGTAGTTAATATAGAAATAGAGTCCGTTGTTAGGCTTTTTTATAAAGAAAATAGGTGCAGTAAAGGAGACTTAGCTAGGCTTAATAAAGCCCTTATTAAGGTTGTTAATAAGGTACTACTTAGTAGCCTATAGTTTATTAGAAGATTACTAGCAGAGGGGGCTATAGCTAAGGATATTTTCTTTATCTAGCTTAATTTTAATCTTTGTAAGGGCGCGAAGAGGCTTTGGGGAAGATTTGAAGGAATAATATAAATTCTATCTAAATCTAAGGGTATATAGCTCTTGCAGAGTACAAGACGTTGCGTAAAGAAGAGAAAGGAATATAG
>Ga0307507_10001286_pt1 | contig 56290 bp, 12 predicted proteins | sample 7_EM_MG_FD_207223 | JGI IMG/M metagenome (GOLD analysis project Ga0307507, IMG submission 207223) | Populus trichocarpa ectomycorrhiza microbial communities from riparian zone in the Pacific Northwest, United States - 7_EM | ecosystem: Host-associated > Plants > Roots > Unclassified | place... | reverse complement strand
AGAACCTAATAAATACTATCGCCTTCTATAGAACTACTACCTAAAGCTTATATAAGCCGAATTGCGTGCTGCCTAAGACCATAATATTATCCAAGACTTATAAGCTAGTAAGGCACTTGCTAATAACACACGCTAAGAGACTAAAGATAACCTCTGTATATCTAAGCGCGACGTCCAACGACTAAAAAAAGCTAAGATTGTACTTATTGCTTAGGTTACTAAAAAGAAGGGCATAATCAAATACCTATAGTCTTAGCTTAATAAGCATATCCATAACAACACTAAGCACTTTCCTACTACGTACTATACCACCTAAGTCTCTATGCCTCCGGCAACCTTACCCACTTAACGCTTGGCTAAAAGTTAGCGTTAAGCAGCTTTACCTAATAGGGATGACTCCTATAACAGCAACTAAACTTAAGCCATAATTGCGGGGTCTAATATATAATACCCTAATCCCCTAGTCTTCTAGGGAGACCGTAAGGAATATAGCCACTAGAAGATATAAATCCGCAAAAAACTAACCTAGAGCGCCTACCTTTTTCCTAGGGAGGATGCTAAGATTAGTTGCATTATTAGGCGTATAAAGGGTACCCTATTTAACAGACTCTTCGCCCAATGGGAGACTAATAGCCCCTAAAAGTAGTAGTCCCACTAGGAGGTCCTTAACAATCTTAACCTAATATATTGCGACCACGACCTAGTGGCCATGTAACGTGGCCCGCCTCCACGTCGCCATACGGCCAAAAAGACTGAGAGTGCTTGCGAACTTGTCGCAAGCGCGGCGGGACCTAATATATATACTCTTACAGGCCACCAGTTAAGCCAAACTACACACCCTAAAGATAAGTCCCGCTAAATTATTTAATAAGTTCTATGTTAAGTTCTAAGAATATACTAGAGTCCTCTTCTAAGACAACGCTAAAGACCAGAAAGATCTCCTTAAAAAGGTTACCTATTACCTTAGTTACGCTACCGCTAGTTATAATTACAATAATATATATGGCATGGTGGCAGCCCTACGGAAGATTAAATGACGGCTAAATTAGATCTCTACTACTAACCCTTACCTAAAGGCTTCTATACAGAAGCCCTCTAGGCCAACCACACCTATATACACTAGGTTACTAACGTCTACTATAAATACTAGAGCTAATATTAACCTCTCTATACTAACCTTCCTATGTAAGCTCCTAGACGGAGAGCGCGAGCTACTTTAGAAGCTAGGGCGCTACTATAGATGCCGTTAAGAAGGCTATTATTGCGAGAACCTAAACTGCCTAATAGTAAGGTTTAGTAATTGCTGCCTAATACCTAACTTTATACCTTGAACACCGAACACCTCGCTACGCACCGCTACCGTACAAGACAAAGACGCAGCAATAGTAGTAGAGTTAGATACGGAAGCGGAAAACGCCAAGTCCCAGCCCTAAGTTGCGGGTTAGGACGCCCTAATAATAGAGGGATCTATATATCGGCCTACTTAATAGATGACTTAGTAAAGATAAACAGACGGAAATAGATAGTTTTACCTATAATAGGAACTACTGCCAAAAAGCAATATAAAAGCCGTTCTATAATTAATTGCGGAGCTACTAATAAATTTATAAATACCTAATTTGTGCATACTTATAACCTACCTACCTTACCCCTTACTAAAGCCCGCGCCCTATAACTTACTGATAGTAATTGTACCGCATAGAAGATTACCTATATGGCACAACTTTACCTAGATATAAACAGGCACCAGGAAGAGCTCTAGGCCTATATTACACTACTTACCAACTACCCTATTATCCTTAGAATGAACTGGCTTGAATAATATAACCCCGCCATTAACTGGAAAAAGAGAGAAGTAACCTTTAACTCTAAATACTGCAGAGAGACTTACCTAGGGCATGGCCTAGCCGCCTCTATTTACTCCCTAGGATATTAACCTAAGGAACCCCTTATTACCCCACCTACAACCAACTGCTACTATATAAGTGCTGCGGCCTTCTACCGCATAGCACGTAAGAAAGGCTGGACCGTTACTACAGCTTCCTAATTACGACTATATAAGCTTAATAAAGAACAGGACCACGTCCTCTATAGTAATAGAATAGACATAGTCGACCTCCTAAAAGATAACGCCCCTATGGAACTCTATAGACTTTCACCTTTAGACTTTAAGAAGTTTATAAACCTTAAAAAAGGACTTACTAACGAGGAACTCTGTAAGCTCCTCCCTAAAAGATACTACAACTTTATTAATATATGCTTACAAAAGGGCGCAGATATACTCCTCCTACATTAACCTAACAACCATGCTATTAATATTGAATAAGGGAAAATACCACCTTATAAGAGACCCTACCCAATATTAAAAGATGAACTCCTAGTTATAAAAAAGTATATCAACAAGCACCTTAATAAAGGGTTTATTTGTTCTAGTATATTACTAGCAGCCGCCCCTATTCTTCTTGCCAAGAAGCTAGGGGGAGGTATCCAATTCTGCGTTAACTATAGAGGACTTAACGCTATTATAATTAAGAACCGATACCTAGTACCGCTTATACACGAGACCCTTAAGCGGCTTAGTTAAGCTAAAATCTATATTAAACTTAATATCATCGCCGCTTTTAACTATCTCCGAATACGGAAAGGTGATGAATAGAAAACCGCATTCGTATCGCGCTTTGGCCAATTTAAATATACCATTATGCCCTTTAGCGTATGCAACGGCCTAGGCGCCTTCTAAAGCTACATTAATAACGCCTTATGGGACTACCTCAACAACTTCTGCTCTGCGTACCTGGACAATATACTTATTTACAGCAATAACCCTTCTAAGTATACTAAGCACGTTCGAAAGGTCCTATAGCGCCTTAGGGAAGCAGGACTTTATATTAATTTAAAGAAGTGCGAATTCTTAGTTATAGAAGTAAAATACCTTAGACTAATTGTTACTACTAAGGGTGTCCGTATGGACCCTAAGAAGGTATACATAATTGCCAAATAGCAAGCCCCTAACTGTATTAAGGACGTATAAGCCTTCCTCAGTTTCGCCAACTTCTATTGGAAATTTATATACAACTTCTTAGGCGTAGTAGCACCACTTACAGCAATAATGCGAACGAAGGGCCTTTCTGTAAAAGGAAGAAAAACGTACCTACGCTTTACTTAGACGCCTAAATACGAGAAAGCGTTCCAAGACCTTAAAAATGCCTTTACTAAAGCACCTATCCTAGCTTACTTTACACCAGGATGACAACTCTATCTTAAAACCAACTCCTTAGACCACGTTAATGCAGACATCCTTTCCTAGATGGGTGATAATAGCCTCCTCTACCTAGTCGCATTCTACTCGTCTAAGCTTATACTATAAGAGTATAACTATGAGATCTATGACAAGGAACTCCTTGCAATTATATAAGTATTTAAAGAATTCTAACTGGAACTCTCCTTAGCAGAACCCAACTAGCTAACTGAAGTCCTTATAGATTATCGCAACCTTAAGTACTTTATAACCATAAAGCAGCTAAACTAACGCTAAGCACGTTGGAACGAGTTCTTCTCCGGTTTTAACTTTAAAATTGTATATAGACTAGGAGTATAAGGTATTAAGCCTAATAGCCTAACACGCCGCTCGCAAGACCTTTCTTAATTAGAAGATAACCCCTATAATTAGTTCCAATAATAGATAATCCTAAAAGCACGGAACTTAGCCCTAGGTATGCTACCTACAACAGAGCTAACTGCACCTTAGCTTTATACCACAGAACTAGAATTACCTCCTAAAATTAATAAGCTTATTACCGCAGTATATAACACCTCTGTTAACCCACTACTACATTAACTTATTGCCGCAAAGACCGCCGGCACCTGTACGCTGCCTATAAACCTCTAAAGCTTGGGCCAGATTAATATAGCAGCCTTAGAAGTAAAAGAGAATAGGCTCTACTATAGAGGCCACCTATTTATCCCTAACTTAGAAAACCTATAACAGCAACTAATCTAAATGGCCCACGACCTCCGGTTAAGCGGCTACCTAGGAAAAGGAGGGACCTATAAGCTCCTTAGCTGATACTACTTCTGGCCCAAGATAACAGACTTAATTGAACGCTTTATAGGTGCCTACTATAGTTATAAGCGCGCTAAGGCCTTTAATATAAAGTACTAAGGACTACTACACCCTCTACTAGTACCTATATGACGATGGGCAGATATCGCCATAGATTTTATTATTAACCTACCACCCTATAAACAACACGGCCGTACCTATAAGAATATCCTTATAATAATATGCCGACTTATAAAAGAGCGCCACTACATCCCTACCAAAGGCGTAGCCATTAGCGACGTTACTGACGCCTTCCTCTGCAAAGTCTACCGATTATATAGGCTACCTAACTCGATTACGTCCAACTAAGGCACACAGTTTAACTCTAATATATAGAGACGAATCTGTCAACGTCTTAGCACCTCCGTTAAGATATCTACATTCTTCCACCATAAAACTACTGGGTAACCAGAAAAGGCTAATGTTAGTATAAAAGTATACCTACAATAGGTAGTCGCCTATAGTTAGAATAACTGGGTGGATTACCTTCCACTAGGTGAATTTATAGTGAATAACCACGTCTTAACTACTATAGGACTTACCCCGTTCTTCGCGAATAAGGGTTATACCCCTAATCTAGCATAGAGCCACCAGAACCTATTAATAAGAAACTGCCATATAAAAAACGCCTTAAGATGCTACTTGCCAACTAATATACAGACCGCATGAAAAATCTACTTAACTACTGCAAGGGAGAAATGGCCTAGGCTTAAGTAGAGCAGGCCTACTTCGCTAATTGTTATAGAGCGCCACTACCAGAGATGCGTGTTGGCGACTAGGTATAGCTAAATACACGCAATATCTCTACGCAGAGGCCTATAAAGTTACTTGATTATAAGAATCTCGGCCCCTATTAAATCAAACAAGTTATTAATAGGGGAGCCGTATATAAGCTAAAGCTCCCGCCTGCCCTAGCCACCTGCGGGATATGGCCTGTATTTTACCTATAGCTACTATACCTTTACTAGCCTAACCCCTTACTAGGACAGATATAGCCTAAACCTCCACCGGTACTAATCCAAGATAAGAACGAAGATGAGAACTATAAGGAGTGGACTATTAAACAAATTATTAACTCTAAATACTATGGCAAAGGCAGGGGACGGCGGCTCTACTATAGAGCTATCTACACAGGATTTAATATAGACCAGCCAGAATGGTAACCATAAAAAGACTTTAAAAATGCAAAGAATCTAATTAGCGATTTTTACTACGCAAACCCACAGAAACTGGGCCTAAGCAGAGATTTCGTGCCTAATCCTCTATAGGAGCCCTTATAGAGTTAAACCGTATATTACTATATAAGGGCAAATTGCCGTTAGATTGCCGTCAGATTGCCGTCAGATTGCTGCAGATTACCATTATATAATGGCAAAGTGCGATCACGTGACCGGAAAATCGTTGAGATATCTAGGAACTTTAACCAGTAGTTAAAGTTGTCTAATTGGTTAAATTCTTAGGTGCCAAGTCTTATTACATAACGTTGTTATAAGCCTTTAGCAATATTTCCTTTTCTTCTCTATACCTTACTATATGTATATAGCAACCACAGCGTCGCCGGAGCTCCGCCTCTATAGGAGGGGGGGTAGTGTCACGGAACCCCACCGTAGGAGCCTCCATAGGAGAGCCCCGTGCTCTCGCGTACACCTCGCGTACAGCTTACGTCAGCTACGCGTAGGTATATCACCTCCTTACGCCCTCAACCCTTACGATTGATCGCGTAACGTCTTGTAGACTCCTCGAATACATACGTTCAGCTGCCACTGTTCCGCGCCCCGTGACATTTACTATAAAGAAGAGAACTATCTAAGTAGGGACTGTGGTCCTTTAAATATACATCCATACTCCTAAGAAAGCTATTACTCTATCTACTCTATTTGCTCCATATACTCTATTATAGATTCTATAAATTACACAGATTATATAGATTACATTATATGTCCTTATTTACTATTCCTTGTTATATGGTTCCACGGGATCTATCCTAAACCGTGCCCTAATTAACTAATTAGCTTCCTCCAACTCTTCTCTAAGTAGTTATAATATTGTTCTTAAAGCGTCCGTAACACTATCTCCCTCCTCTTTATCTTTATCCTTAAAAATTCCTAATATCTTTAAGTTGTCTACTAGAGGTATAATATCCGTTTAATTAACTTAGTTAATATTATTGCTTATTATACCTAAAGCTTATTCTTTTTCTTCTATAGCTTATTAGTCTCATACCATTGCTGCAATACTGTCTCTTAGTAAGATAATGCTATCTCTATATTCTTATTATGCGAAAGAGGGGTTAGTTTACGTTATACTAGTAAGTCCCTTATCTTAGCAACCCTCTTTATATTTAGAGTGCACTAAAGTAAACGTTTAATTATCCTATAATATTCGTTCTATTTCTAATGCTAAGTATACGCGTTCTATTACTCTTAACAGTTTTTAAGTACCCTTACTAATTACTACTAGGGTCTTAGGTTCAATCTACCGCTATAAAACTTAATAATAAGCTTTTAGTAGCGCTGGCTAAACCTCATTGTTCTTATAATGCTAAGAGAGAGGCTGCTAATGCCTAGCAATATACTCTAGACTTTTATCTAGCTGCGTCTGCTTAGTTAATCCGTCTTAAGAAGGTTTATAAGAAGGTTCATTCTAAGGAGTAGAAACTTGTAGAATAAGGTCTTTAGGAACTTAGTAATAAAAGAACAGACTTTCCTTTAATAGAGAGGGAAACAACTCTAAATACCTTAGCAGGTATTCCTCTTAGGTCCCCCTTAGGTAACTTATTCTTTAGCAATCCTTTTTTATTAATACTGCCTATATCTTTCTTATAGCGTTCTTTAGATTGTCTAGTAGCTCCTAGGTAGTCTCTTTATAGCCTATCCACTTAACCTTATACTATATTTTATTATTAACGTCCTTGTAACTAATAATCTTTGCAACTTCCCATTTGTCTTATTCTTATCCTCTATATATATCTGCTTTATAAACTGGTGGCTTAATATTTCCGTGTGCTAGCTCTAGTATTATAATATACTATATAGGGTAGATCTTCATTTTCTCTAGTAAGTTAAGTCTATACATAACTTCTAAGATCTTTGTTTTAACTATAAATGGTCCTAGTCTAACATAGTCTAACTTCTTACTTAGTTATTAACTTTTAAAATTTTTGTATAGTAGCTATACCTTATCTCCCTCCTTAAGATCTAGTCCCTTAGATCTCTTAGCATTATAATACCTTTTTATTCTTTCTTATACTAGTTTAGCTGTTTTTCTAAGATGCGTATAAAGGTTTATTAAGTTCTCCATTCTTTACTTGCCTGTACTACTTGTTTTCTTTGCTTATTATAGCAACAATAATATTTTTAGCTCGTATTCATAATTTGCCTTAAAAGGTAACGTGTGTAACGGAACCTTGTAACAAGAACTACAATAGGTCCTATTATTGGGCCGGGTATATAGATATAAACAGGTCAACAACGTAATAACAACTGGTAGAGTAGTTGCCTAATAGATTAACTCTAATTGTATTCTGAGATTCACTACAAAGAGAGAACTATCTGGGTAGGAACTATGGTCCTTTAAATACACAACTATACGCCTAAGAAATCCCTTTGCTCTATGAGGTACATATGCTCTATCTGCTCTATTACAGATTACACAGATTATATAGATCATATAGATCACATTACGTAACCTTAGCTACTATTCCTCATTATATAGTTCCACCAGATCTATCCTAGACCGTGCCTATATTAACCAACTAGCTTCCACCAACTCCTCTCTAAGTAGTTATAACATTGTATTTAAGCTGTCCGTAACACTATCTCCCTCCTCTTTATCTTCATCCTTAAAGATTCCTAACATCTCTAAGTCGTCCACTAGAGGTATAATGTCCGTTTAATCAATTTGGTTAATATCCTTACTTATTATACCTAAAACTTCTTCTTCTTCTTCTATAGCTTATTAGTCTTACACCGTTACTACAATACTATCTCTAGGTAAGATAATGCCGTCTCCGTGTTCTCATTATGCGAAAGAGGGGTTAGTTTATGTTATGCTAGCAAGTTCTTTATCTTAACAACCTTCCTTTTACTTAGAGTGCACCAAAGCAAACGTTTAATTGTCCTGTGACGTTCGCTCCATCTCTAACGCTAAGTATACACATCCTATAACTCTTAATAGTCTTTAGGTTCCCTAAGTAACTTATTATAGGGTCTTATATTTAATCTGCCATTAAAAAACTTAACAGTGAGCTGGCCTCCACGCTGCTTAAGGTTTAACATATTTTAGAAGAGTCCGTATATATCCTTAAAGCTTAGCGTCTAGCTTACGCTTATCTTTAACGCCTTAAACGTGTTTATAAGAAGGGTTGTTTTAAGGAGTGGAAACTTATTTAATAGGGTCTGTCTAAGCTAGGTAATAAAAGAATGGACCTTCCTCCTATAAGGGAAATAACTCTAAGTAGCTCAGCAATTGCTCCTCTTAGGTCCCCCTTAGGTAACTTATTCTTTAGCAATCCTTTTTTATTAATACTATCTAACCTGCTTTCTTCTAATACTTCTATACCTTTCCCATAGCGTTCCCTAGATTGCTTAGTAGTTCCTAGGTAGTCTTACTGTAGCCTGTCCACTTTACTTTATACCATATTTTATTATCCATATCCTTATAACTAATAATCTTTAAAACTTACCATTTGTCTTCTTCTTGCCCTCTATATATGTCTACCTTATAGACTAATAGTTTAACATTTCTATATACTGGCTCTAGCATTGCAATGTGCTGTATAGGGTAAATTTTCATTTTAGCTGGTAGGTTCAACTTAAACATAACTAATAAATTTTTTTGTATAATTTTAAAAGGTCCTAGTCTAATATAGTCTAACTTCTTGCTTAGTTATCAACTCTTAAAATTTTTATATAGTAGCCACACTTTATCTCCCTCCTTAAGATCTGGTCCCTTAGATTTCTTAGTATTATAGTACCTTTTTATTTGCTCTTGTACTAGTTTAGCTATTTCTTTAAGGTCTACATAAAGATTTATTAAAGTCTCCATTTTTTCTTTAGCTATGCTACTTATCTTCTTTACTTAATATGGCAATAACGATGACCTTGGCTTGTACCCGTAATTCACCTTAAATAGTAACGTTCCCATTCCTTCTTATGGTGTTTCATTATATATAAACTATATAACTGGTAGTAGTAATACCTAATTGTTCTATGCATGATTAATATAGTGCCTTAGATACTGTTCTAGTGTCTAGTTTAACCTTTCTATTTATCTATCTGTCTGCGGATAATACGCCGTTAAGGTTGCTGCGCAAACTCCTTGTTCCGCCAAGAATACCTCCTAGAATGCTGCTATAAATCTTAGGTCTCTGTCTAATATAATCTTACTTAGTACTCTATGTCTTGCAAACACTTCCTTAATATAGATTCTAGCAACATCTTCTACTAATATCTCTTCTATACACGCTATAAAGTATCCCCACTTTATAAGCTTGTCCACTATTACTAAGATCACATTATAATCTTGTCCTATAATAGGATCTTTTAACTTTAGTAACTTAACAATAAAGTCCCATAGTCTTTCTGGTATTTTAACAGGTTATAGCCCTCCGTACGGCTTATGCCTTATTAGTTTATTTCTTTAGCAATCTAGACATTCTCTTATAACTTGTCTTGCTAGTCCCTAGATTCCTTAAATAACATATTCCTCTTAAAGTCTTAACACTAAGCCTATAGCTCCGTTATGTCCTTAAGTTAGTCCCTTGTGGAATGACTTAACAAACTCTTTTATAATAGACCTTAGAACATAGGTTGCTTCTCTATTCTTATACTGTTCCTTATCTAGATCCTCTACCTATACCTCCTAAATCTTCTATATCCAATCACTTTCTAGTAATTTATAGATCTGTCCTTCTCTAGTTGCTGCGATCTTTAGATAATTATACCTAATTAATGTAACGGAACCATCCAGGAGGTACATATTAGATGAGACAGTAGGAGGTTTCATCAATGTCCCGTCTACGTCCTATGTATGTCCCAGAGGAGACATAGTCAGACAGATAGGGGCGAAAGGTTTTACTAGTGTCTTAGAAGGTTTATATAGGAAGCTAGTTCTCCTCTAGAGAAGAACCAGCAATTAGTCTCTAAATAGAAGTGGTTAAAAGTATTTGTCCTCTAATATATACAACTTATTCTACCTTTAACTCACCTTCTACTTACCTATGACACTGCCAATTAGATAATTATACGTTCCGGTTAAGCTGGCCTCTTATAATTCTAATCACTCACAATCCTTTACGGAAGGAACGTACGGCTATTAATTAACAATAACGGGCCATACCTCCTTACCCCTCAAAACGACGCCCTTACCACGAGAGGCTGACAGAGTCTCCCCGGAGGAGCGTATCCCCTCTACTTACGAAGGAGTAGACTAGGAAGCCACGGCTAGTCCGTTTAACCTTCCAAGACCCTTAGGAACGATCACCACTAGGGAGTTATTAGAGCGGTCACTACGCGAGACCCTACAAAAAATAAAGGAGTTGGAGATACAATTAAGACAAGTATATTAAAACTACTAAGGACAATTGCAAGGATAATTAGGGGAAGCATAGACATCCTAGACACGAAGCGGACTTAAAGGGGTAACGCTATACTATGCTATAACGTTAGAAAAACCTAAATTCCGCACAAAGGAACCTAATAAGTATAATAGTAATAGTCTCCGGAACTATAATTATTTTATCCATTAATACAAAACTAAGTTTCGGCTAGACCCAAAACGTTACTCTAATAAGTATAATTAGACACTAATTGCTTCTACCTTCCTGCGTGGCACCATTAAGAGTTTATAGACACGCTATAAGAAGAAACTTACTACACCCCTTAAATTTAGCGAACTTAAGTTATGGTTAGTTAATTAGATCCAAGACCCTACTAATTAAGGGATAGATTATAACTAGCGATACTATAACGCCAAACAGCAAAAAGGCCAGAGTGTAGTCTAGTTTATAAACTACTTGGAAGAACTAGAAGATAATATACCCTACTTAGACCTATAGGATAATACTATATAACTTTACTAGCTACTTGCTAAGTTACAACCTAAGATTTAATAGGCTATATAGGAGAAGGGCGAAATTCCTACCTCCTAAGAAAAGCTTATCTCTAAAGCTACTTGGATTAAGAACGCTAAAAGAAACTATTTAGGGAAGCAAAAGGAACGAGACGCCAATAATAAAGAGCGTAGAACTAGACCTAGCTTTAATAAAAGGGACAGATTCTAACCTAACCACTCTATAAAAAGATAACGCGAGTAGGCTTTATAACCCTAGAGCAACGCTGGTCAACCCTAAAATAATAATAGGCAGAAACCGTAGAACCAAGAATCACATAGCTATTATTACTGCGGCAAGAAAGGCTATATACAACGCTTCTACTAGCAGAAGAAGCAAGAGGATACTTAATTAGGAAAAGAGAGAGCCTAGTAGATCTTTACTCCCTTACACTAGGCTAGCAAGAGAAGGAGGGAGTAAACTGCCACATAGTTATTCCCGTCTCTATTTAAGTTAATAATAAATAGGTAACACAAGACTGCCTTATAAACAATAACGCGACCATAGGGTTCATTTCTTAATTACTAATAAAAGAATTGGATTTGGACCTTAGTGGCTTATAGATACGTACCATTTAAAGCATTAAAGGCCACTAAATTCCATGCTATAGAGAATAAACTTTTTCTATGGCCAGCCAGGACCGCGATAGTCTATAGGACACATAGGAGATACGCTTCTACGCCGCAGAAATCAAAGGGTATAACCTTATTTTGGGATACCTATAGCTTTAATAAGTCAATCTAGACATTAATTAGCCTTTAGCCTTATATTAACACCGGAAGTCTTAACCGTATATTATAGTTAAAGATTAAAAGACTTTCTTAAACCATATACAAGAGGAAGGGTAGGCGTATACTATATATACCACCCTTAATACCAAGAATGGGGATACAGGGTATTCATTTTCAGATATCCGGCTATGCGCAGTTAAGGAACTAGAGATTTTATAGGAATATATAGACCTAAAGGATGTTACTAATAAGGAAGCCACGCACACCTTACCCAACCCTATATTAGTAGAGCATGAGATAGACATAGGAGACAAGGAACCTTCTTTTAGACCACTATACAACCTATTAAAAAACAAGCTAGCAGTATTGCGTTAGTATATAATAGACAATCTTTAGAGAGGATAGATTCGGCCTTCTATAAATTAGGTAGGGGCACTAATTATATTTATACCTAAGAAGGACAAGACCCTTTGTCTCTATGTTAACTATTAAGCGCTAAACAAGATTACTATAAAGAATCGCTACCCGCTACCCTTAATAGGGGAGCTTATTAACAGGCTATTAGGCGTAAAGATATTCACAAAATTAGATCTAAAAGATATATACTATTAAATCCAGATTAAAGCTAGCAACAAATAGAAAACGGTATTCCAAATACGGTATAGCCACTTCAAGTACCTAGTAATGCCATTTAGGCTTACTAATATACCGGCAATATTCCAGGCCTATATTAATAAGGCATTATTGGGCCTGTTAGATATAATATATATAGTCTACCTTAATAACATTATAGTCTACTCTAATAACTATAAAGCATATACGTACCATATACAAATAGTACTAGAAAGACTGCGGGAATACAAGCTCTATATAAACCTAAAAAAATGCTTATTCTATATCACCAGTATTAATTTTCTGGGCTTTATCGTTAGCGTCAACGGAGTGTTAATAGAGAAAAGCTAGGTAGACGCTATTAGGGAATAGCCATACCCCATAACATTTAGGGAAGTATAGGTTTTTATAGGCACGGCAAACTTCTACTAAAGGTTTATTATTTATTACTTATAAATAATACTCCTAATTACTAATCTGCTAAAGGGATCTAAGAATAGCAAGAAGTTAGGACCCTTTATATTTAGGGAAGCTGCTAAGCAGGCTATAGACCGGTTAAAGGATTTATTTATATCAGCGCCTATCCTAATACACTTCTACTAGGAGCTACGTATATACCTTAAAACAGATGCATCTGGCTTTACCCTAGGGGCAATTATATCTTAATTAAAAGACGGAGAATGGCATCCTATAGCGTTTTAGTTAAAAAAAATAACCCCTATAGAGCAGCGTTATATAACGCACAACCAGGAGCTGCTCGCGATAGTCGCAGTAATAAAGCACTAGCGATATTATTATATAGGAAGCAATTATCCTATTAAAGTTCTCACAGACCACAATAACCTAGAATACTTCATAACTATAAAGGTATTAAGCGGTTAACAAGCCAAATAGGCGGAGGCACTATTACAGTATAACTTTAAGATTATGTACCGCCTAGGAAAGATAAATCCCGCTAATAGGTTATTAAGACATCTAGATTATAAGACTAGGAGAATCCAGGATAGCACAGGGGAAATAATTCCTATATTGCAAAATTTGCTTAAAAAGAAAGAAGAATCTTTCCCTAAAACTACAGAATTCCGCAGTAGGGCAGAGGTCCCAGCAATACAGCTGCAAAGCACCATAATAATAGAGCTGTAGGATATAGTTACAGACCAGGTTATAGACTAAGCAGACATTATAAAGTTAGCGTACCCCAGAATTAGCGAGAATTCTATAGGATATGCTAGGGGTATCGCAGCACCTTTAACTCAACGGCGCATTAGCTATAAGTTTCCAGATTTAGAGGGAATAGGCAAGATACCTATCCACAGCATAGCATACTACACAACAGTAGGAGAATCTGCTAGCACTAATAATTTAAAACATCTCATGCCACGCCTAGGGTCTGTAATAGCGGCGGGCGAAACAGAAACAAGTAATCTATATAAAACCTTTCCGGATCTTCTTCTTTAAGCATAATAAAGGGACACCTTTATTTCTAGGAAGAGGTAGAAAGACGTAGTAGAAACCAACTTAGCCAGAGTTACTAAAAAGCTATAATAGCAAGACCAAAAGGGTCTATTACGCTTTAAGGGTACTATATATATCCCAAAGGACTAAACGGTTTAAGACAAAATTTTAAAGGTCTTCCACAACAACTCTCTTAGGGGTCACTATAGTGCCAATAGAACTCTTAAGGCCGTTTAAAGGAAATACTTTTAGGATGGAATATCTAAAGAAGTTAGGGACTATATATTAAGATATAATACATGCCAAAGGGTATAGATATCTAGGCATTACCTATATAGTAAGTTATTAGTGCTTCCTATTCCGCAAGGACCTATATCAGAATTAACAATAGATTTTATAATAGGCTTACCCCCTACCAAAATAAGAATAGAAGAGGTTGCTAATGCTATCCTAGTAATTATTAACAGATATACAAAGTTTTTAGGGTATTTTGCTATTATAATAACGATCACGGTAGCGGAACTAGCAGACCTATTTTTAAAGCGGTAGCTCTTATTTGGCACGCTAAGGGAAATTGTGTCTAATAGAGGTACTATATTTAACAGCGCATTTTAGGCTTTATTCTGTCTTCTATTAAAAATACGGCGAAAGATAAGCACTACCTTTCACCCATAAACAGATAGACAAACAGAGCATCTAAATGCGTTATTAGAACACTACCTCCGCTACTATATTAATTATTAACAGAATAATTGGCCATTATAGTTAGCTCTAGCGTAATATATATATAACACAAGCATCTATAGCAGTACAAAAATAACCCCTTATAAAGCACTATTTGGGGTAAAAGCAAATAACCCCTAAAACATTAAGGACATTATTCCTAAAAGAGAGGCCCTAGTAGCGTCCAAAAGAATTAAGCAAATAAGAATTCGCAGAAAAGAACTTAAAAAGCACTTACTAGACGCCCAGGCTATATAAAAAAGGTACTATAATAAGGGACATATACCTAAAGAATTTAAAATAGGAGACGAAGTCTTACTATCTATAAAAAACATCCGGACAAAATATATTAAGAAGAAGCTAGACCACAGGTAGCTCAGACCCTTTAAGATAGTTAGGAAAACTAAAGGAAATTAAGCCTATAAATTAGAATTACTAAAATTATATCTAATATATCCTATATTTCATGTTTTCTTATTAGAGTTATACTAGAGAAGAGACAGTATAGAACTACCCCTACCTAGTAAAATTAATAGGGAACTAGAATAGAATATAAAAGACATTCTAGACTAAAGATAGCATTAGAAGAAACGCGAATTTTTAGTTTATTAGGAAGGATACTCCTAGGCGCATAATAGTTAGAAACCTAAGAAGCACCTTTAGCCAAAATACAAGACGGTAATTAAAACTTTCCTAAAGACCATAAATTAGGATTTAGCAACGGTTCTAGATATACCATAGATAAGATAATAAGGAAGACCCCATAAATTAAAACTATAAGGTTTAGCACAGGTATTAGAAACGGGAACGTTTCGCTATTATAATAGGGATCCTAGAATCCTATAAGAGAAAGACATAGGGATCTATATAAGAACCACTAGGGATACTATCTAAAAAGGATACTGTTTAAGAATAAGTAGTAGTACTAGAAGAAGGGGCCCTAGGAATTCAGAAGGGTTTCTAAGGGATAAAAGGAGAGTATCCGGTCTGACACTAAAGATACGCAATAGAGTTAATAATACAAAGAGGACTAAAAAGACACAAAGCAAAGATTTAGAAATTTTAAGAAATTATAAAGTACCTATAAGAACACCACCCGTTTATTATATACGGAGATTATAGTAGTATGCTACTTTTATACGGACTATTACCAAAAATAAAAATAGAGGCATCCCTAAAGTATAAAGTTAATTCCCAGTACTAGGGCATTCTAGAAGCACTAGAGAGACACTATATAAAGCTATTCTATAAGAAGAAAGAAAGAACAAGATAATAACTTAAATATTAGAAGTAGCAATAAGAGCCTCCTCCTCTATCTTAACATTATTGCTGGTAGTATTATTAGCACTCCCATCCCTAGAAGTATTAGCATTCTTACTAATATTCTTCTTAGAGCGGCGGGAACTAAATGGACCACTACAGCTAGGGGACTAGCGGGGAGAATATTTATCTTTATTACTATCCTTAGTATTATCCCCAGGCTCCAAATCGGCATCTAGGCTAGGATCAGAAAGTTAACAACTAAAGAGTTAGCACAGTTCCTAAATATATCACTAAAGAGACTCACCTAGCCAGAAAGGCCCGCGTAAGAGTATAAATATTGTTATTTATAAAAACGAGCTGCTTACACATACACTCCTAGACACTATATGTCCGAAATCACTGCGTCTCCACAGTAGTAGAAACCCTTATTAAATTAAAAAGGCTATAAGCAATAGAAGACACCTTCTATCCCTATCTTTTACTGTTCTAATATAAACGGAAATCCCTAATAGCGCGTTAGAGCTAGTGAGCCTTACGCGCGTAAATAGTAGGGATCTAATATAGTTAGTAGAGTCCAGAATAGGATAGAATGGAAAATACTAGAACATAGGTCTTTTTCCAGCTATAATAGTGGGAACACTTAGATCTGTTCTCGCTAAAGCGCGGCATCTTATAGGTGTAAGACAGGTCTAACATAAGCACGTAAACGCAACGACAGTAGCACTTTAGAGAAACTACTATAGGAGTAACAGAGGTGGTCTACGGTACTAATAGAGTAGGGACAACGCCGCCGCCAGTCTAGGGACGCGCAGTACAATCACAAGCCATTATAAGAGAATACTATAGGAAGTTAGTATTATTAAAGAGATAAAATAGGGATCCTATTACCTATAGATACGTTATAAAAAGAGAACAGAGTAGTAGTAAAAAAAATAGCTAGAGATGCGGAAGCTAAAAGCTAAGATATAATAAAAAACAGTCTGCTAAAAGGTAAGACAAATAGTGTTATTAATAGAAAGACGCGTAAGAGACAACAGCTTATAAACTAGAAAAAATTAACATTAAGACGTTATTATTAGGACCTATTTTAGGTAAATAGGGATAGTAGCTAGTTAACGCGTTATATAGGACAACCTCCAAATTAGCTTATAACAAATTCTTATAATAAAGAAGGTGAATCCCATTTAATTTTTATTATTATTATTAAAGTTCTATTATAAAGGCACCGTAAAAAGCTATAGTAGAAGAAGAGCAGAGGAACAAAAGACAAAGTAAGGTTCTACACTAGTAAAAAACCGGCGATAAGCCGCATTATAGAGTACCTTTCTACTAAAGAACTTCCTTAGTGGTTTTAGTCGGAACTCTATAAGAGTTTATTAAGAGGCGAAGTCTTAGAGGACCAAGACCCTAAAAGGGGAGGCAATTGTAACGGAACCCTCCAGGAGGTACATATCAGATAAGACAGTAGGAGGTTTCATTAATATCCCATCTACGTCCCATATATATCCCAGAGGAGACATGGTTAGATAGATAGGGGCGAAAGGTTTTACTAGTATCTTAGAAGGTTTATATAGGAAGCTAGTTCTCTTCTAGAGAAGAACCAGCGATTAGTCTCTAAATGGAAGTGGTTAGAAGCATTTGTCCTCTAATATATACAACTTATTCTACCTTTAACTCACCTTCTACTTACCTATAACACTGCCGATTAGATAATTATACGTTCCAGTTAGGCTGGCCTCTTACAATCAATCCGTCTTAATCCTTTTGTAACAAAGCTCCTAATAGCTTTTCGTCACTTTATAGTTTAGCCTTCCTACTTAGAGTATCTGCTTGTGCATTATCTATACCCTTAGTATACTGAATTTCAAAATGGTATTCCGTAAGCATTTCCACCTATCTAACCTGTCTTTGGTTAAGTTCCTTTATTATTAGGAATCCTATAAGGTTCTTATAGTCCGTCTTAACCATAAATGGTTTCTTTATACCTTGTAAGAATGCTCTCTATTCCTTTAATACTATAACTATACCTAACAACTCCTTGTTATAGATATTATAGTTCAGTTCTAGTGGTGTTATCTTCTAACTATAATACGCTACTGGATGCTATGCGTTCTAATGCTTCTATAGCAAACATGCTCCTAGTATAAAGTTTAATACATCTATCTTAACAACCGTCTCTAACTTTGGTTAATAGACTTTAAGGACTGGTTCCTAGGTAAACAACTCTTTAAGTTCTTAGAATAGCTTTCTCTACTTACTACCCCAAATCTATAGTTCCTCCTTTTTTATTAACCTTATAAACAGCTTAATGCTCTTTAACTATTATGCTATAAACCTCCTATAGTAATTGCAAAACCCTAGAAACAATCTTAACTATATAACATTCTCTGGTTCTTGCTAACTTACTATAGCTTTAACTTTCTTTAGGTCTATGCTAATTCTTCCTAGTTCTATAATAAATCCTATAAAACCGGTCTTTCTTATAAAGAACTCGCATTTCTTAATTGCTACTAGCATTTATTCTTCTTATAGTCTCTTTAAGACCCATTTAATATATTCCTTATGTTCTTTCTCGCTCTCTAAGTAGATAATAATATCATTAAGGTATGCCATAATAAACTCATTAAGGTGTTCTTCTAACACACTATTAATTTATTTCTAGAACATTGCTAGTGCATTTATAAGCCTAAACTGCATAACTAATAGTTTATATAGTTCTTCCTTTAACCTAAAGACTGCCTTCTATTTATTACCTTCCTTAATTCTAATCTAATAGTACGCCCACCTTAGATCTATCTTTATAAAGATCTTTATATTACCTATCCTATCTTGGATTTTGCTAATTAAGGGTGAAGGATACCTATCCTTTCTAATAATGCTGTTTAACTGTCTATAGTTTATATATATCCTAAGTTTTCCATTTTTCTTTAAGACAAACAATACTGGATATCCTGCTAACGATTGCGACGGTCTAATATATCCCTTTTATAAGTTCTCCTAGATAAACTCCTTAAGCGCCACTAATTCTATTTTAGTAAGCTTATAAACTAGAAAGAATTTTAGACTAGTTCCCTCTTTTAACTCTATCTTATAGTCCTATACTGCATATTCTAACAGCCTTTTACTTTCTAGTAACCATAACTTTCTACCATACTTATGGTATCTCTTTAGTACATAACTTAAGCCTTGCTTAGTCTCTTCATATATTACTCTAACTTGGTACTATACTAACTTAGTTTACTGTCACATTTTACGTTATTAAGTATCTCTAATATTAACCTAACCTGTAACCCAATTAATCTTTAGATTATACTCCTATAACTAAGGCATTTCTAGTATTGCCTTGTCCTTTCCCAATGGTAGGATATTAAAAGACATTTTAACTGGTCTCCCTTTAATAGTTAACTAAACAGGTCCTATTTTAAGGTTAATAATACCTCCTTTATAGGCTATCTAATCTCCTAAAATTGTTATTAGTGGATATAGGTATTCCTTTTATCTATATGGTAACCCTATCCTCTTTACTGTTACTAGCAATATATGGTTTCTTATTACTCTACTATCTACTAACGCTTTAAACTGCTAATCTTGCTACTTAACTTATAAGTTTAGGTATTATTCTTAAATTCCTTTAAGGGTCTAAGGCTCTACTACTAGTTCCCTTTAGTTTTATAGGCCTCCCCTTTTCCTAACTATTAGCTGCTAGATCCTGTTTATACTTAGTCCACTTTTAGCCAATACTTAGTTTGCTTCTTTTCCTCTATATACCATAGATAAGTATTCTCTAGGCAGTCCCACTACTATTATCTATCTAGGCATTCTTCTATAAGGAATCTTCTAGGTTAAAGTATTAGGTCCCCTTAACTCTATACTTCTACTAGGTGCTATCTATATATATACTTAGCGTCTTTAAACCGCTTCTCCTTTGGTGCCTAATATATCCTTACTAAATACTTCTAGTTTTTGTCCTTTAGTGCTCTATATATATTATATATATTATCCATATAAGCTATCTATAATAACATATAGTATACTAGGTAACTTGGGTTAACTCTTAACTTATTTTTATTTTTAAGTTTAAACTAATACCTAGTTAACCTAACTACTAGTATTTCTGCTATAGGTACTAAAATTTATTATTTACTTCTCTAGTCCCTAGATCCCTCTTCTAGGTTCCTTAATATTATAATTAATACTCCTTTAATATAACTTATACGTTTTTCCGTAATAGGTTAGTTTTAGATAACTTTCTTATCTAGCTATATATAAAAGTCTTCCTATTTATTGTTATGTTATTGCCTATACCACTTTCTATATAACTAGTTTAGTGTATATAGTCTATCTATAAAAAAGTACCTTATTATTACTGCATTATAACATCCTTTAGTATGTCTTTCTTTAAACCTAACTAGAATATTTAGATCCTCTTCTTATTCTAGTTTATTTAACTATTTTACTCTAGGTGTCCCTACACTAGGCCTATTAGTAACTCTTTATATAGGTGCTCTATCCCTTATATAACCTAGCATAGCTAACCTCTTGTCTAGCTTTTGCTCTTGCTATATAATAATTCCTTACCTAAACTTATCTATAGTTTTTTATTTTCTACGTCTTACAGCTAAATTATTAAAGTCATCTTACTTCCTAATCTTAGTATTAACTTTTTAATCTTTAGGCTAAACATAGTATTTACCTGGAATTGCTATGGTCCTTATTTATTTTTTAAAATCTTAGCTTCCTAATAACGTTCTTACTTATTCCCTAAACTTATAGTTCTTAAACTTGCGCCCTATACTTATTTATTAGTTACTAAACTAAGTTGCTACTCTTTTCTATTAGTTTTTGTCTGTTATAGGGTTTTAAGCTATTTTTATCACACCTAGCAAGTCTAAAGCTTTCCTTATCTCTTCTTAAGAATCTTAGACCTATAGCCTTTTACCTTTTATAAGTGGTAAGCTAGCACTAGCAGTTATCTGCTTACTTAATTATCTCTAGATATTACTCCTTCCGTCTTATAAAGCAATAGAAATTATATTTAATGGTGTTATAATACCCGTTACTAATCCGCGTTCTATAGTGGTTTTAGTCTCTACTTCTATTATATTACTAAGGTATAAGTGCTCCTAGTTAGCCTCCTTTTCTTCCTTATTGCTATTAATTAATAAGTACTCTAACTTTATTGTTACTGTTGCTAATCTTTATCCGTATATTGCTTTAATATCTTAATCTAGCTTATAGAGTTAATCTTATTCTTTATTTAACTCTATAGTTTCTCTAAGCCCTTTTAACTCTGGCTCTTATAGCTAATAGCTTGCGCTATACTTAGCGTCTTTATAAATTTGGTATGCGTTGTTATAATAAAACATAAAGTGTTTAATTAAACACTCCTTAGTCCCACGTAATAGCCCTATATCTATATTATTATACTCTAACAACCTAGTGCCCTTTACTGCATGGTTACTCTAACTACCTCTATAGTCTCTAATAAAATAACCTTATTTTCCGCAATTTATATAAGCTCCATCTTTAAACCATTTTTCTTATTATGGAGTCTGCCTAAATATCTTCTACTACTAAGATCCCTGGTTTAGCCTCTACTCCCTAGTCCTATAATTACTTAATTCTTAACCTTTAGGTTTCCATAGTTTCTTTATCCATCTCTTAGATTCTTTAGTACCGCTTAGGTCCATTAGCTCTGCACTATTCTATAGTTTTTAGCTCTATGTTTACTAATACGTACTCTATACCTTATACAACTATAGAACTCTATCTTGCCCTTTCTCAGCTTGTTCCCTTTAATAGATCCTATTATTAATCTTTATTAACTAATCTATTAACTCTCTTAGAGTATCTACATCTTCTATTAGGATGATTATGTCTTAGACTTTAGCCTTAAGTCCCTATTTATACTGTGCCATAAGCGCCTTATTGTTCCATTTAACCTATATAGCTAGTGTTTAAAACTGTGTTATGTACTCTATTACTAAGGTTTATTATACTAGGTTCTAAAGCTTTTATTCTGCTATAGTTATTGCCTCTAGGTCTCTAAATATCTGCGTTAACTGTTCCGTAAACCTATTCTAACTGGCAAATATATACCGTATATCTTAGTTAGTAGTTGTTATGCCATTAGCCTATACTTTAGTAAAATAAGGTTTAAACCACTTAAGTGCTTATCCTATTAGGAACAATCCTATATACGCCACTTGGTCCAATAATATTGCCAACTTTACTCCTTCCTATATAACCTTAAAATGCATTTATATAAGGAACCCCTTAAGCTTTAACCTCTCTCCTAAGAACTATTTAATTAAAGGTAACTTAACCTTTGCTACTCTAATTCCATTAATGCGTTCTTTAAGTATCCTATTATTATCTTATAAGTAATTAACTATTTCCTATAACTGACCTCGCGTAACTATCTAAGAATCTATATCTACCATACTAGTATCTCTGCCTAAGGTAGTAGCTGCCGTTAATAGTGTTGTAACTGGTGCTTTAGGTAGCATGTTGTTCAACTTCTTGTTTAATACTATAACCTTAGTAGTAAATGTATAATGGAACCTTATAGCAAGAACTACAATAGGTCCTATTATTAGGCCGGGTATATAGATATAAATAGGTTAATAATATAATAACAACTGGTGGAGTGGTTGCCTAACAGATTAACTCTAATTGTATTCTAAGATTCACTATAAAGAGAGAACTATCTGGGTAGGGACTGTGGTCCTTTAAATATATAACCATATGCCTAAGAAATCCCTTCACTCCGTAAAGTACGTGTGCTTTGTCTGCTCCATTATAGATTATATAGATTACACAGATTATACAGATCATATCACATAACCTCGGCTACCATTCCTTGTCACATAGTTCCACCGGATCCATCCTAAACCGTGCCTATATTAACCAACTAGCTTCCGCCGACTCCTCTCCAAGTAGTCGTAACATCGTACTTAAGCTGTCCGTAACAACGTGCCTATCCCTTCCTATGGTGTTGCATTATATATAAACTATATAACTGGTAATAACAATACCCAATTATTTTATACGTGGTTAATATAGTGCCTTAGATACTATTCTAGTGTCTAGTTTAGTCTTTCCATTTAACTATCTATTTGTAGGTAATATGCTGTTAATATTACTACTTAAACCCCTTATTTAGCTAAGAATACTTTCTAAAATACTACTATAAATCTTAGATCTCTATCCGATATAACCTTTATTAGTGCTCCGTGTCTTATAAACACTTCTTTAATATAGATTCTAGCTATATCTTCTACTAATATTTCTTCTATATATACTACAAAGTAGCCCTACTTAGTTAACTTGTCTACTATTATAAGGATTGCGTCATAATCCTATTTGGTAATAGGGTCTTTTAACTTTAGCAACTTTATAATAAAGTCCTATAATATAACCTCCTATAGTCTTTCTGTTACTTTAATAGGGTATAGCCCTCTATATAGCTTATGCCTTATTAGTTTGTTCCTTTAGTAATCTAAACACTCCTTTATAACTTATTTTACTAGTCCCTAGATTCCTTAAATAATATATTCCTTTTAAAGTCTCGATATTAAGCCTATAGCTCCGTTATATCCTTAAGTCATTTCCTTATAGAATTCTCTTATAAACTCTTCTATGATTCCCTTTGGTACGTACATAGCTTCCTAGTTTTTATACTGCTCTAACTCTAGATCTTTATTCTATACTTCTTAGATCTTTTATAACTATACACTCTCTAGTATCTTATAGGTCTAACTTTCTTCCCTAGTTACTATAATTTTAGAATAATTATACCTAATCAATTTATCTTCGTCTTTACGTAATATTGCGCCTAACGGTTTTTTATTATTCTATAATTCTGCCTTTCTACTAAGTGCGTCTGCTCTTGCATTTTTAGTGCCCTTAGTATACTAAATTTCAAAGTAATATTCTGTAAGCATTTCTGCCTATCTAACTTGTCTTTAGTTTAGCTCTTTTATAGTTAGGAACCCTATTAGGTTCTTATAATCCGTCTTAACTATAAATAGTTTTTCTATACCTTGCAAGAATACTCTCCACTCTTTAAATGCTATAACTATACCTAATAACTCCTTATTGTAGATGTTATGGTTTAGTTCTAGTAGTATTATTTTTTAACTATAGTACGCTATTAGATGTTATGCGTTCTAGTACTTCTATAGTAAATATACTCCTAGTATAAAGTCTAATACATCTATTTCCACAACCATGTTTAACTTTGGTTAATAGATCTTAAGGATTAGATTCTAAGTAAACAACTTTTTAAGTTCCTTAAATAACTTCTTTTATTTACTACCCTATATCCACAGTTCCTCCTTTTTTATAAGTCTTATAAATGGCTTAATACTTTTCAACTACTATGCTATAAACCTCCTATAGTAGTTGTAAAACCCTAGAAATAATCTTAACTATATAACGTTCTCTAGTTCTTACTAACTTACTATAGCTTTAACTTTCTTTGGGTCCATACTAATTTTGCCTAGCTTAATAATAAATTTAACAAAATTAGTCTTCCTAGTAAAGAACTTACATTTCTTAATTACTACTGGCATTTTTTCTTCTTATAGTCTTTTTAAGACCTACTTAACGTGTTTCCCGTATTCTTCTTTACCTGCTAAGTAGATAATAATGTTATTAAGGTATGCTATAATAAACTTATTAAGGTGTTCTTTTAACACACTATTAATTCTCTTCTAAAATGTTACTGGTGTATTTATAAGCCTAAACTGCATTACTAACGGCTTATATAGTCCTTCTTTTAACCTAAAGGCTGCCTTCTATTTATTGCCTTCCTTAATCCTAATCTAGTAATACGCCTATTTTAGATCTATCTTTATAAAGATTTATACGTTGCCTATCCTATTTTGGATTTTACTAATTAAAGGCAGAGGATACCTATCCTTTTATATAATACTGTTTAACTATCTATAGTTAATATATATCCTAAGTTTTCCGTTTTTCTTTAGGATAAACAGTACTGGATATCCCGCTAATAACTGCAACGGTCTAATATATCCCTTTTATAAGTTCTCTTAGATAAACTCCTTAAGCACCACTAACTCGGTTTTAGTAAGTTTATAGATTAGAAAGAACTTTAGACTAGTTCGTAGTTCCAATTCTATCTTATAGTCCCATGCTATATACTCTAACAGCTTTTTACTTTCTAGGCTCTATAACCTTTTTCCGTACTTACGGTATCTCCTTAGTATATAACTTAAGCCTTGCTTAATCTCTTCATACGTCGCTCCAACTTAGTACTATACTAACTTGGTTTGCTATTACGTTTTATGTTATTATATATCTCTAATATTGACCTAACCTATAACCTAATCGATCTTTAGATTATACTCCTATAACTAAGGCATTCCTAGTATCGCCTGATCTTTTCCTAGCGGTAAGATATTAAAAGACATTTTAACTTGTCTCCCTTTAATAGTTAACTAAATAGGTCCTGTTTTAAGGTTAATAATACCTCCTTTATAGGCTATTGGATCTCCTAAAATTGTTATTAATGGGTATAGGTATTCTTTCTATCTATATAGTAACCCTATCCACTTTACTACTATTAGTAATATATAGTTCCTTATTACTCTACTATCTACTAACGCCTTAAACTTTTAATCTTGCTAAATAACTTATAAATTTAGGTGTTGTTCTGTAATTCCTTTAAGGGTTTAAGACTCTACTACTAGCTCCCTCTGGTCCTATAGGCCTCTCCTTTTCCCAACTATTAGCTATTATTCTTTAACTGTACTTAGTCCTCTTTGGGCCAATACTTAGTTCGCTTCTTTTCTTCAATATGCTATAGATATATATTCTTAAGATACTCCCACCACTATTATCTATCTAGGTATTCTTCCGTAAGAAACCTTCTTGGTTAAAGTATTAAGTTACCTAACTCCTAAACTTCTACTGGGTGTCAACTATATATATACTTTACGTCCCTATATTGCTTTTCTTTAGTTATCTAATATATCCTTATTAGATACTTGTGATATTTATCCTTAGGTATTCGGTGCATATTATATATATTATCTATACATACAATCTACGCCAATATGTAATGCGCTAGGTGCTTTAGGTCAACTCTTAGCTTATCTTTATCCTTAAGTTTAAACCTCTCCCGCGTTAATCTAAATGTTGCTATATTATTTATTAGTACCAATACCTATATTATTTCTTTTTAGTCTACAGCCTATTCTTCTAGATTCTTTAACGTTATAACTAACTCCCCTTTAATGTAACTTATCTATTTCTTAGATAGTGCTTAATTTGCTATAACTTTCTTATCTAGCTATATACAAAAATCTTCCCATTTATCATTTCCTCTTTATTTATACCACTTATAGTACAGCTCCATAAGTATATACGATTTATCTATAAAGAAGTATCTTTTTATTGCTGTATTATTACAACCTTTAGTATGTCATTTTATAAATCTAGTTAGAATCCCTAGATCCTCTTCTTATTCCAGTTTATCTAACTACTTAGCTCTTAGCATTCCTACCCTTAGCCTATTTATAACTTTTCGTATAGGTACTCTGTCCTTTATACGTCCTAGCATAGCTAATCTTTAGTCTAGCTTTTACTCTTACTATACAATAATTCTTTGCCTAAACTTATCTATACTTTCTTATTTTCTATATCTTGCTTCTTAATTAACGTATTAACTTTTCAACTTATAGGTTAAACACTATATTTACCTGCTACTAACCTTATTTATTTTTTAAAATCTTGGTTCCCTAGAAATCTACATCCTATGCTTATTCATTTATCTATAAACTAAGCTATTACTCTTTCCTATTAGTTATCGTCCGTTGTGGGTTCTTAGGTATATCTTATCTTATCTTAAGAGTTTTAAGCGTCTTACATCTCGTCTTAAGAATCTTAAGCCTTTAGCCTTTTACCTTTATTAAGTGGTAAGTTAGCACTAGCAGTCGTCTACTTGCTTAATCGTCTTTAAATGTTACTCCTTCCGTCTTATAAAGCAATGGATGCCGTATTTAACAGTGTTATAATACCCGTTACCGATTCTTATTTTATAGAGGCCTTAGTCTCTACTTCTGTTACGTTATTAAGGTTTAGGTACTCCTAGTTAGTCCCTTTTTCTTCCTTGTTACTATTAATTAATAAGTACTCCGACTCCATTGTTATTATTACTAATTGTTGTCCGTATATTACTGTAATATTTTAATCTAGCTTATAAAGTTAATCCTGTTCTTTATTTAACTCTTTAGTTCCTCTAAGTTCTCTTAACTTTAGCTTCTATATATAACGAAGCCTTGTAGGAAATACTACGGTAGACTCGCTAATAGGCTAGGTGTGTAGGTAAATAAGAAAGCTAAACAATCTAATAGTAACAAATAATAACTAGTGGAGTGGTTGCCCAATAGATTAACTCCAATTGTATTCTAAGATTTACTATAAGGAAAGGAACTATCTAGGTAGGGACTGTGGTCCTTTAAATACACATCTGTACTCCTAAGAAAGTCATTACTCTATCTACTCTATCTACTCTGCCTGCTCTATTATAGATCTACAAATTATATAGATTATATAGATCACACTATATAACCTCGCTTACTATTTCATGTTATACGGTTCTACGGGATCCATTCTAGACTATACCCTAATTAACCAACTAGCTTCTTCCAACTCTTCTCTAAGTAGTTATAGTATAGTTGTTACGGACAGCTTAAGTACGATGTTACAACTACTTGGGGAAGAGTCGGCAGAAGCTAGTTGGTTAATATAGGCACGGTCCAGAATGGAACTAGTAGAACTATGTAACGAGGAATAGTAACCGAGGTTATGTGATGTGCTATGTATTGAACGCAAGAAACGAGAGGAACTTATATACCTTATGTACAACACGTACCTCACATACAAGAGAGGATTTCTTAGGCGTACGGTTATGTATTTAAAGGACCTCAGTCCCTACTATAGATAGTTCTCTCCTTATAGTAAATCTTAGAATATAATTAGAGTTAATCTATTAGGCAACCACTCTACTAGTTATTATTATGTTATTAACTTTTTATTTACCTATACACCTAGCCCAATAATAGGACCTACTGTAGTTCTTACTATAAGGTTCCGTTACATATTTACTACTTAGTTATAGTATTAACAAAGTTAAATAATATGCCACCTAAAGCACTAGTCGCGATACTATTAACGGCAACAACTACCTTAAGATTAGGAGACACTAGTATAGCAGATACAGACTTATAAGTGGTTATAAAAGGTTAGTTATAGGAAATAGTTAATCGCTTATTAGATAATAATAGGATACTTAAGGAACGCATTAATGGAATTAGCGTAGTAAAGGTTAAGTTACCGTTAATTAAACAATTCTTAAGAGAAAGGTTAAAACTTAAAGGATTTCTTACACAAATGCACTTTAAAGTTATGCAGGAAGGAGCAAAGTTAGTAACACCTATAGATTAAGTAACGTACGCAGGATTGTTCTTAACAGGAAGAGCACTAGAATAGTTTAAACCTTACCTTATAGAAATATAAGTTAGCGGTATAACAACTACTAACTAAAATATATAATTTATGTTTACCAGTTAGAACAGGTTTACAGAAAGACTAATATAGATATTTAGAAACCTAGAAGTATTAACTATAGCAGAACAAAAGCTTTAAAACTTAGTATAACGTTCTTTAGTAATTAAGTACACGATATAGTTTTAGACACTTATAATGTAGGTTAAGTAGAACAATAAGGCGCTTATAGCATAGTATAAATAGGGACTTAAGGCTAAAATCCAAGACATAATTATCCTAATAGAAGATACGGAAAGTCTATAAGACTTAATAGATTAGTTAATAAAGATTAATAATAGGATCTATTAAAGGGAACAAGCTAAAAAAGGGTAAAATAGAGTTCTATAGTTATATAAGGCGCAGAGTACGCATTGGCAGGTATAGAGCTAAAAACTATAGAATGGCGCAGAGCTAATAGACCTAAGCGGTACTAAAGAATCTAAGAGATAGATAAAGAAACTATAAAAACCTAGAGGTTAAGGATTAAGTGATTATAGGACTAGGGAGTAGAGGCTAAACCAGGGATCTTAATAGTAGAAGACATTTAGGCCAACTCTATAATAAAAAAAATGGTTTAAAGATAGAGCTTATATAAATTGCGGAAAATAAGGTTATTTTACTAGAGACTATAGAGGTAGTTAGAGTAACTACGCGGTAAAGGGCACTAGGTTATTAGAGTATAATAATATAGATATAGGGATATTGCGTAGGACTAAGGAGTATTTAATTAAATACTTTACGTTTTATTATAACAACGTATACCAAATTTATAAGAACGCTAAGTATAGCGTAAGCTATTGGCTATAAGAGCTAGAGTTAAAAGGGCTTAAAGGAACCAAAGAGTTAAATAAAGAATAAGATTAACTCTATAAGCTAGATTAAAATGTTAAAGTAATATATAGATAAAGATTAGCAACAATAATAATAGAGTTAGAGTACTTATTAATTAATAGTAATAAGGAAGAAAATAAGGCTAACTGGGAGTACTTATACCTTAGTAATATAATAAAAGTAGAAACTAAAACTACTATAGAACGCGGATTAGTAATAGGTATTATAATACTATTAAATATAGCATCTATTACTTTATAAGACGGAAGGAGTAATATCTAGAGATAATTAAGTAAGCAAACAACTACTAATGCTAGCTTACTACCTATAAAAGGTAAAAGGCCATAGGTCTAAAATTCTTATAAAGAAATAAGGAAAGCTCTAGACTTGTAGGACGTAATAAGGACAGCTTAAGAACCTATAATAAATAAAAACCAATAAAAAAGAGCAGCAACTTAGTTTAGTAATAAATAAATAAGTATAGGACATAAGTTTAAGAACTATAAGTTTAGGAAATAAATAAGAACATTAGTAGAAAGCTAAGATTTTAAGAAATAAATAAGGACTATAGTAGTTCTAGGTAAATATAGTGTTTAGCCTAAAGATTAAAAAGTTAATACTAAAATTAAAAAGCAAGATGACTTTAAGGATTTAGCTATAAAATATAAAAAATAGGAAACTATGGATAAGTTTAAGCAAAAAATTATTATATAGCAAGAGCAAAAGCTAGATAAGAGATTAGCTATATAAGGTTATATAAGGGATAGAGCACCTATATAAAGAGTTACTAATAGGCCTAGTGTAGGGATGTCTAGAGTAAAGTAGTTAGATAAATTGGAATAAAAAGAGGATCTAGACATTCCAGTTAGGTTTAAAGAAAGATATACTAAAGAATGTTACAACGTAGTGATAATAAGGTACTTTCTTATAGACAGACTATATATACTAAACCAGTTGTATGGAAAGTAGTATAGGTAATAATATAATAATAAATGGGAAGACTTTTATATATAACTAAATAAAAAAGTTGTCTAAGACTAACCTATTACGGAAAAACACATAAATTATATTAAAGGAGCGTTTATTATAATGTTAAGGAATATAAAAGAAGAATCTAGGGACTAGAGAAGCGAGCAATAAATCTTAGTACCTATAGTAGAGATACTAATAGTTAAGTTAACTAGGTATAGATTTAAACTTAAAAATAAAAATAAGCTAAGAGTTAACCTAAGTCACCTAGCGTATTATATATTATTGTGGATAGCTTATATAGATAACGTGTGCAATATATATAGGGCACTAAAAAATAAAAACTAGAAATACCTAGTAAGGATATATTAGGCACCAGAAGAAAACCGGTTTAGAGATACTAAGTATATATATAGATAGCACCTAATAGAAGTATAGAGTTAAGGGGATCTAATACTTTAACCTAAAAGATTCCTTACGGAAGAATGCCTAGATAGATAATAGTGGTGGGACTACCTAGAGAATACTTATCTATAGTATATAGAGGAAAAGAAATAAACTAAGTATTAGCTAAAAGTGGACTAAGTATAGATGGGATCTAGTAGCTAAAAGTTAGGAAAAGGGGAGGCCTATAGAACTAGAGGGAACTAGTAGTAGAGCCTTAAACCCTTAAAGGAATTAAAGGACAATATCTAAACTTATAAATTAAGTGGTAAGATTAATAGTTCAAAGCACTAATAAATAGTAGAGTAATAAGAAACTATATATTACCAGCAGTAGTAAAAAGGATAGGGTTACTATATAGATAAAAGGAATACCTATATCCACTTATAATAATTTTAGGAGATTAGATAGCCTATAGAAGAGGTATTATTAATCTTAAAATAGGACCTATTTAGTTAACTATTAAAAGGAGATTAGTTAAAATGTCTTTTAATATCTTACTATTAGGAAAAGATAAGGTAATATTAGGAATGCCTTAGTTACAGGAATACAATCTAAAGGTTAATTGGGTTATAGGTTAGGTTAATATTAGGGATACTTAATAATATAAAGTGCAGTAGTAAACTAAGTTAGTATAGTACTAAGTTAGAGTAATATATAAGGAGACTAAGTAAGGCTTAAGTTATATACCAAAGAGATACCATAAGTATAGTAAAAAGTTATAGTTACTAGAAAGTGAAAAGCTATTAGAGTATATAGCATAGGACTATAAAATAGAGTTAGAACTAGAAACTAGTCTAGGGTTTTTTCTAATTTATAAGCTTACTAAAACCAAGTTAGTAGCACTTAAGGAGTTTGTCTAGGAGAACTTATAAAAGGGATATATTAGACTATTATAGTTATTAGCAGAATATCTAGTACTATTTATCCCAAAGAAAAACAGAAAACTTAGGATATATATTAACTACAGACAGTTAAACAGCATTACTAGAAAGGATAGGTATCCTTTACCCTTAATTAGCAAAATCTAAGATAGAATAGGCAACGCGAAGATCTTTATAAAGATAGATCTAAGATAGGCGTACCATTAGATTAGGATTAAGGAAGGCAATAAATAGAAGGTAGCCTTTAGGTTAAAAGAAGGACTATACAAGCCGTTAGTTATGCAGTTTAGGCTTATAAATATACTAACAACGTTCTAAAAGCGAATTAATAGCATGTTAGGAGAACACCTTAATAAATTTGTTATAGTATACCTTAACGATATTATTATCTACTTAAAGAGTAAGAAAGAACATAAAGAACACGTTAAATAGGTCTTAAAGAGACTATAGGAAGAACAGATACTAGTAGTAATTAAGAAATGCGAGTTCTTTATAAGAAAGACTAATTTTATAGGATTTATTATTAAACTAGAAGGAATTAGCATAGATCTAAAGAAAGTTAAAGCTATAGTAAGTTAGTAAGAACTAGAGAACGTTATATAGTTAAAATCGTTTCTAGGGTTTTGCAACTACTATAGGAGGTTTATAGCATAGTAGTTAAAAAGTATTAAGCTATTTACAAGACTAACCAAGAAAGAGAAACCGTGGGTATAGAAAATAGAGCAAAAAAAGTTGTTTAAAGAACTTAAGGAGTTGTTTACCTAGGAACTAATCCTTAAAATCTATTAACCAAAGCTAGAGACGGTTATTAAGATAAATGTATTAGACTTTACACTAGGAGCATATTTGCTATAGAAGTATATAGACGTATAGTATCTAGTGGCGTATTACAGTTAAAAGATAACACTACTAGAACTAAACTATAATATCTATAATAAGGAGTTGTTAGGTATAATTATAGCGTTGAAGGAATAGAGAGCATTCTTATAAGGCATAGAGAAACCATTTATAGTTAAGATAGACTATAAGAACCTTATAGGATTCCTAATAATAAAGGAACTTAACCAAAGATAAATTAGATAGGTGGAAATACTTACAGAATACTATTTCAAAATTCAGTATACTAAGGGTATAGATAATGCACGAGTAGATGCTATAAGTAGGAAAGCTAAACTATAAAATAATAAAAAGCTATTAGGGGCTTTATTGCGAAAGGATTAAGACAGATTAATTAGGTATAATTATCTAAAGATTATAGCAACTAGAGAAGGTTAGATCTACAAATTACTAGAGAGTAATTAGATATAAAAGATCTAAGAAGCATAGGCAGAGGATCTAGATACAGAATAGTATAAAAACTAAGAAGCAACCTATATTCTAAAGTCTATTACAAAAGAGTTTGTTAAGTCATTCTATAAGGGACTAACTTAAGGACACAACAGAGCTATAGGCTTAGTGTTAAGACTTTAAAAGGAATATATAATTTAAGGAATTTAGGGACTAGTGAGATAAGTTATAAAAGAGTGTTTAGATTGCTAAAGAAATAAACTAATAAGGCATAAGCCGTATAGAGGGCTATAACCTGTTAAAATACCAGAAAGACTATAGGAAGTTATATTATGGGACTTTATTATTAAGTTACTAAAGTTAAAAAATCCTATTATAGGATAAGATTATAATATAATCTTAGTAATAGTGGACAAGCTTACAAAGTAGGGGTACTTTATAGCATGCATAGAAGAAATATTAGTAGAAGATATCGCTAAAATCTATATTAAGGAAGTGTTTATAAAATATAGAGCACTAAGCAAGATTATATTAGATAGAGATCTAAGATTTATAGTAGCATTCTAAAAGGTATTTTTGGCGGAATAAGGAGTTCGCGTAGCAACCTTAATAGCGTATCATCCACAGATAGATAGATAGACAGAAAGGTTAAACTAGACACTAGAATAGTATTTAAGGCACTATATTAATTACGCATAGAATAATTGGGTATCGTTACTACTAGTTATACAGTTTGTATATAATATAATACTATAAGCAGGAATAGGAACGTTACTATTTAAGGCGAATTACGGGTATAAGCTAAGATTATTGTTATCGCCATATTAAGTAAAGAAGACAAGTAGCACAGCTAAAGAAAGAATAGAGACTTTAATAAATCTTTATACAGACCTTAAAGAAACAGCTAAACTAGTATAAAAATAAATAAAAAGGTACTATAATACTAAGAGATCTAAGGGACCAGATCTTAAGGAGGGAGATAAAGTATAGCTACTATATAAAAATTTTAAGAGTTAACAACTAAGTAAGAAGTTGGACTATATTAAACTAGGACCTTTCAAAATTATATAAAGAATTTTATTAGTTATATACAAACTAAACCTACTAGCCAAAATAAAAATTTACCCTATATAGTATATCGCAATGCTAGAGCTAGTATACAGGAATGTTAAACCACCAGTTTATAAGGCAGACACGTATAGAGGGCAAGAAGAAGAAGAATAGCAAGTTTTAAAGATTATTAGTTATAAGAATGTAGATAACGAAACGTAGTATAAAGTAAAGTGGATAGGCTATAGTAAGACTACCTAGAAACCACTAAGCAACCTAGAGAACGCTATAGGAAAGGTATAGGAGTATTAGAAAAAAGTAGGTTAGGAAGTATTAAAAAAGGATTGCTAAAGGACAAGTTACCTAAGGGGGACCTAAGAGAAGCAACTACTATATTACTTAAAGTTATTTTCTTTTTTAGAGACTCTACTCTCTTATTACCTAACTTAGTAAGACCTTACTTAACTAGTTTCTACTTCTTAGAACAAACCTTCTTATAAACCTTCTTAAGACAGAGTAACTAAGCGGACGCTATAATCCAAGCGTCTAAGGCTTTCTACTCTGTATCTTAAGAACGCTTAAGCTTAGCTAGGGCCTACGCTAGGTTACTATTAAGCTTCGCAGCGGCAGATTAAATATAAAACCTTATAATAAGTTACTTAAGGAACTTAAAGACTATTAAGAGTTATAGGACGCGCATATTTAGTGTTAGAGGTAGAGTAAACGTTATAGGATAATTAAATGTTTGCTTTAGTACACTCTAAGTAAAAAGAGGGTTGTTAAGATAAAGGACTTACTAGTGTAATATAAACTAACCCCTCTTTTACATAACAAGAACATAGAGACGGCATTATTTTACTAAGTAATAGTATAGCAGCAATAGTGCGAGCATAATATTATACGTGTAAAGAAGAAGAAGCTTTAGATATAGTAAGTAAAGATATTAACCAGATTAATTAAACGGACATTACACCTCTAGTAGATAACTTAGAGATATTAAGAATCTTTAAGGACGAAAATAAAAAGGAGGGAGATAGTGTTACGGATAGCTTAAGTACAATATTATAACTACTTGGGGAAAAGTCGGTAGAAGCTAGTTAGTTAATATAGGCACGGTCTAGAATGGAACTAGTAAAACTATATAACAAGAAATAGTAACTAAGGTTATGTAGTGTGCTATATATTAAACGCAAGGAATAGGAGGAACTTATATACCTTATATATAATATATACCTCACGTATAAGAGAGGATTTCTTAGGCATATGGTTATGTATTTAAAGGACCTTAGTCCCTACCATAGATAGTTCTCTCCTTATAGTAAATCTTAGAATATAATTGGAGTTAATCTATTAGGCAACCACTCCACTAGTTATTATTACGTTGTTGACTTCTTGTTTATCTACACACCTAGCCTAATAATAGGACCCACCGTAGTTCTTGCTACAAGGTTCCGTTACAATAGTACTTAAAGCGTCTATAATACTATCTCCCTCCTCTTTATCTTTGTCCTTAAAGATTCCTAATATCTCTAAGTTATCTACTAGAGGTGTAATATCCGTCTAATTAACTTAGTTAATATCTTTACTTATTATGCCTAAGGCCCCTTTATCCTCTTCTACAGCTTATTAGTCTTATACCGCTGCTACAATATTGTCTTTTAGTGAAATAATACCATCTCTATGTTCTTGGTGTGTGAAAGAGGGGTTAGTTTATATTACGCTAGTAAGTCCTTTATCTCAGCAACCCTCTTTATATTTAGAGTGCACTAAAGCAAATATTTAATTGTTATATAATGTTTGCTCTATTTCTAACGCTAAATATACGCGTTTTATTACTTTTAATAGTCTTCTAGTTCCCTAAGTAATTTATTATAGGGTTTTGTGTTTAATCTACTACTGCAAAGCTCAATAATAAACTCTTAGTAGTGCTGGCTAAACTTTATTGTTTCTACAACGCTAAGAAAGAGGCTGCTAATACTTAACAGCGCGCTTTAGATTCTCATCTGGCTGCATCTACTTAGTTAATCCGTCTTAAGAAGGTGCGTAAGAAGGTTTGCTCTAAGGAGTAGAAACTTATAAAATAAGGTCTTTAGGAACTTGGTAATAAAAGAATGGATTCTCTTCTAATAGAGAGGGAAATAACTCTAAATACCTCAGTAGCTACTCCTCTTAGGTCCCCCTTAGGTGACTTATTCTTTAGTAATCCTTCTTTATTAATACTGCCTAACCCGTTTTCTTTTAATACTCCTATACCTTTCTTATAGCGTTCTTTAAATTATTTAGTGGCTCCTAGATAGTCTTATTATAGCCTATCTACTTTACTTTATACTATATTTTATTATTAATGTCCTTATAACTAATAATCTTGGAAACTTCCTATTTATCCTCTTCTTATCCTCTATATGTGTCTGCTTTATAGACTAGTAGCTTAATATTCCTATATGCTGGCTCTAGCATTATAATATACTATATAAAATAGATCTTTATTTTCTCTAGTAAGTTAAGTCTATACATAACTTCTAAAATCTTTACTTTAACTGTAAATGGTCCTAGTTTAATATAGTCCAACTTCTTACTTAGTTATTAACTTTTAAAAAATTTATATAGTAGCCACACTTTATCTCCCTTCTTAAGATCTGGTCCCTTAGATCTCTTAGCATTATAGTATCTTTTTATTCTTTTTTATACTAGTTTAGCTGTTTCTTTAAGGTATATATAAAGATTTATTAAGTTCTCTATTCTTTCTTTAGCTGTGCTACTTATTTTCTTTACTTAACGTGGCGATAATGATATTCTTGGCTTATATCCATAATTCGCCTTAAAAGGTAACGTGTCTATCCCTTCCTGTGGTGTTGTATTATATATAAACTATATAACTAGTAATAATAATACCTAATTATTCTACGCGTGATTAATATAATGTCTTAGATACTATTCTAGCGTCTAATTTAACCTTTCTGTTTAACCATCTGTTTGTAGGTGATATACGGTTAATATTGCTGCTTAAACCCCTTGTTCTACTAAAAATACTTCCTAGAATACTACTATAAATCTTAAATCTCTATCTAATATGATTTTGCTTAGTGCTCTATATTTTACAAATACTTCTTTAATATAGATTCTAGCCATATCTTCTACGGATATTTCTTCTATACACGCTATAAAGTAGCCCTACTTAGTTAGCTTATCCACTATTACTAAGATTATATTATAATCTTATCCAGTAATAAGATTTCTTAATTTTGGTAACTTTATAATAAAGTCCTATAATATAACCTCCTAATATATACAATATAGATATTTAAACAAAGTTAATAATATAACAGTAACACCTAGGAGCTCCTGCTGCACCTGGCCTAAAAAGACCAAAACTAACCAAAAGAACCCTGAAAATCACCTAGAGAATCCCCCTAAGATGCATGCATCGCAGGGGAGGCACATATTAAACGACGGTGGTTCGTACTTGCGCGCGACCGCCAGAACCACGCCTAGCAATAGCCCTCCATAATAAAGACGGGCGAATACCATACTATAAAGCGGAAACACCTTTATTAAGAAGGTATCTAATAAAATATAAAGCCTATTGGACGCGTCTAGTATCTAGAATTGCGGGGGAGCAACCGTTAGCTATAACAATCTAATGCAGCTAGCAGAATGGCTCTGCCAGTCTAGCGAACCTTAGGCGCCCCTCTAGCAACCCCTTAATTAAATCCTCTAATGGCTAAGTAAAATTGAAAATAAATAAAAACCCCCCTTACCGGCGAACCGCACCTGGGCCGCCGTAGCTGCGCTTCTATAGCACAGGGAACCCACCCCCCTTAAGATAATAACTGGGTATACAATTATAATATAACCAAACACAGAAAAAGCAGAGGGGCTTAGGGGATAATTAGAAACAGAAGTTCTTATAGAGATTTATAAAGAGGTTTACGACGTTGTTGCAGTCTAACACCTTAGGAGCGGAGACATTAGAGTCACCCTAAAGGATTAATAGGCAAAGGAACGAGCCGTAAGGGTAGGGGATAGGCTAGGAGAACGCATTAGTATAAAAGTACTTTGTAAGGATTACCTAGTCGAAGTCCTAGCGGTTCCTATAAGCCTTAGGGTAGAAAAGGGACGCTAGGCGGACAATACAGCAATTATATAGGAGATAGTAAGATAAACGGAACGCTTTATACTAGGACTTAAGATTACCGAAATCTAATGGCTTTGTTAGGAAAATGCAAACCAAGCATATAACGAGAACAATAAGAGGATATAAGGTTCGCTAGAGACTTACTAGGGAGACGCTAAATAAATATATAGCTCCCTTATTATTAGTATATATATACCAGGAATGTAAAAACTCCTTATCTAAAAAGGGATAATTATAAATGGCCTTATATACAACATAAGGCTCTATAACTATAGACTACGCCTAGAATAATGCTATTACTGCGTATAATAGGGACACACCCAATCCACATGCGCAGCACAGGTGTGCTACGGCCACTATGTAGGCCCCTATGATATAAGACACTACTTAAATTAAGACTAAATAAAATGCGCAAACTGCCACCGAAGCACACATAAGGCGTGGGAGAGAGAAGACTGTATTAAATATAGGAGACGGAAGGTAAGGGCTTAACAGCTGCGGGAATAACTACACGCTAGGTTATATAAATGGAAACAACAAGCAATAAGCTAGTAGGACGTAGGTACCTTTCCAGCGTTTCCTACCTTTAATACTAGGGGGCTAGGCCAGCCATCCCAAGCCTTAACAGGCTAGAAGTGACGCCGCGTGACATTACCAGACTGAATAGGGACATAAGGGTTATAGGGGATATAAGGGAGAGGACGCCCTGTAGGTAGACCCTTATGGACAGCTATAGTAAGCTTAAGACTAGGATAATTAAGAATTAGACTTAACGCGGTAAATATAACATTCGTAGCTAACTTATAAAGGGTATATAGCTAACTAGTAAGAACAAGGGAAGAACTAGAGACAATAACAGATTTAGATATAGAAGCGTTAATAGGAACATAAGACATGGGAACGGAAAGCTCTATATAAAATAAGTAGGGATTAAGGTGTAGATATAAGAGACAGAAGTTCTAAATATCCTAGAGAAAGTAGAAATAGAAGAAGTGAGGAATAAAGAAAAGATAAAGGACCCTTACTAGGGGTCCGCCACCTATCTATTATACAATATAACTGCGGTAATATAAACTACCGTCTTATAAGGCCCCTACTAGACAGTCTAGACCTAGAAAAATACTATATCCTTACTATATAAGAACTGTACTACAATACCTATATATAATTAATATACTGCCCCTAAGGATTCCAGCTCCTATATAAACCAAAAGCAGCTATACGCGTGTGCTTTATAATTAGTAAGGCTATCAGCCTATCCTTATAGTTATGGCAGGTAGTTAACCTAGATATTACAGTTATAATAATCTAAATATATAGGGGACCGGTATAAATTATTAATGTGTATAACCCTAGGGTCGAAGGGGTCCTGTAAATAGAGAATATTATATTGGTAATAAGCTTACTGGAAACTAAAGGCATAGAGTCTATTCTACTAGGAGATATGAACCTCTACTACCTATAGTAGGGGGGTATCCATATTGCTGCTGAATAATAGGCAGAGTGCTTATTAAGAGCTATAGATATCTAGGGCCTTAAGCTAGCCACCCCCCTAAGAGCAACTATATGGCAATAAGGCACCGCCAGAAGTACGATTGACCTTATATTTATAGACGAAGGCCTGTACTAGAGACTCAAAAGGTGCAACCCTAAAGAAGAATGGGCACTCGCTTTAGACTATATCCCTATCTAGATATAGCTAGATCTGGATATTAAAGCACAACTAAATAGTAAAAGATACGCAATAAGGAAGCTTAAAACAGACAATTTCCTTAATATAGTTAAATAATAACTTTAAGACCTAGAAGAAATCCACCCGATACTAAATAAGCGAGGCTTATTGGCTACCCCTAAGGAAATTAACTGTAGACTAGAAAGGACCCAGGCAGTAATTAAAAATAGGCTAGAAGAGCACTGCCCAGTCTTATAACCGGGCCCCTATGCGCGATATGTATGGTCTGTATAATACGCGGTTCTTATTGCCAGCCAATAATAAGTAAGAAGGAAATATACAAGCAGCCATAACCCTAAAGATAAGAGATAATATAAAGACATAAGAAACCAGTTAAAGAATACCCTAAAAAAAGAAGCAAGGAATAACTGGAGACGGTTTATAAATAAGCATACTTTTAACCCAAGCCTCCCCCATAATAAAGGCCTTTGGGCTATAGCGAAATGGGTAAAAAAAAAAAAGGTAGGGCGCCTAGTAGAAGACCTATACCTACTACCTCTATAAAGAGCAGGGGAATTACAGGCCACTAATAATAATGATAAAAAGGTAAAGATCTTTATAGAAAGGTTCTTCCCCTAACTGGCTCTAGCAGACCTTAGTGACATTATAGGTAAAACACCGGTGACTTGCCTGCGGGTCGACAGCGATATAATAATAGAGGAAATGGCTAGAACTATTAGCCGCCTTTTAAATAATATAGCACTAGGACCAGATGGGATTTTAAATAAGGCCTTAAAGACCTGTGGACCACTTATAGCACCCTAGCTTGCAGATATAGCCAGAGTATACTTTGCCATAGGCTACTACCTATGACTTAGAAGATCTATAACGACGGTTGTCCTGTAAAAAGAAGGTAAAGTAGATTACTTAGTCCCAGAAAGCTACCGCCCTATTGCCTTAGAAAACACCCTTAGCAAGATTTTAGAAAGGGTAATAGCGGACTATATGGTAGATATGGCTGAGGAACACACCCTACTACTATAAAGCTAAATGGGGGTAAGAAAGAACCACTTAATACTATTAGCACTTACGCTACTTACTGCCACTATTAAATCTGTATGGGTGATGCGAAGGGACTTTATAGTATTAATGCTTAGCCTAGATATTAGTGGCGCCTATAATAACGTGCCCTATGAGCGTCTCCTATATATCTTTAGGGCAAAGGGCTTTTTAGAATGGATTATATAATTTATCTAAGGGTTTATAGGCTAGAATGAAATATTACTAGTCTTTAGCGGATACTAGAGCCCCCCTATTATAGTTATAACAGGAATACTATAAGGATTACCCCTCTTGCCTATACTCTTCCTCTTCTTTATAAGTAACCTGCTTAACTCCTTTAAGGAAGGGGCGACTTAGGGGATAGGCTTTGTTAACGACATAAACCTAATTATATACGGGCTAATAGCCGCAGAGAATTGCAGAACACTAAAGAAAGCCCACGACACCTATATAGAATGGGTAAGATGATATAGAGTCCAATTCTTACCAGAGAAATACCAGCTAATTTACTTTATAAGAAAATGCAACTAATCTGTAGATTTCTAGCATATAATCTATATTTAAGGCTTTAGGGGTTAACCAGTTTAGGGCCTAAGGGTATTAGGAGTATGGGTAGATAGTAAGCTCTAGTAGAGCGTATATGCGGCGCAAGCGGCCTATAAGGGCTAAGTATAGTATATCGCATTATCTAGGATTGTTAATTTTATATAGGGCCCATGCTTCTAGAGGTTACGCCTATTATATATAGCAGTTATCCAGCTAATTATAATATATAGATCTAGTATTTGGGCTATTAGAGAAATTGAGAAAGGCCCCCCTAAATTGCTTTTTAAACTACTCTAAAAGGTCTAAACAGCCTGCCTCTAGAGTATAACAGGCAGGTACAAGCGAACGGCTATAGTACTGCTAGAGAAGGAAGCTAATATCCCCCCCCTATAACTACATATTAAAGCCGCTATAATGTAAAGGGCGCAAAATAAACATAACTTTAATGTTATAAAGTATATTAAGACACGCCTAAATAAACTATGGAGGGACCTAAGGGTGCCCTATAGGAGAATAAACCAACAACCCTAAAGTAGGGAAGATATATTAGAGAAACAGGCAAAGAAAGCAGAAGAAGAATAGTGCTGCTTTAGGGCCCAGGCCTATATAGAGGAGAAAGGGAGACGTATAAAAGGCCAGCAAAGACAACAGTAAGAGAGAGAAAGGAGCTAAAGTAGAGTATAAAGGAATGCTAGGAAACTATCTACTGTAATATAATACTGGTTGGACCAACGCTAGAGAGGCGTATAGGAGTTAAAGGTATAGAGGCTAACTTAAGCAAGAGGAACCTAAGCCGTAGCATGGTTAACGCTATAGGGGGTAAACATTTAAGGGCTCCAAAAAGGCCTAACAAAGGCAGAAAATACAATGGCAACACTCTTAAGAACAGGAATAATAGGACTAAAAGATTGGCTCTACTAGGTAGGTGTTCTAGTAGGTAGCCCAAGATGCAAATGTGGCTGGCTAAGACAGACACTAAAATATATAATACTGTTATGCCCCCTATACACCAACTAAGAAGCAATGCTCTTAGTAGCTGGCATAGAGAACTATACTACACTGCTCTTAATATAAAAAGGCCTTAAAGCGGTTACCTAGTGGCTTATTAGCTAAAATGTACTAGACTAGTTCTGGGTTGCAAAGGAAATAGTAACGGAGGGTAAAGGGGCGAGTTATAGGCGCCCCCTGATAACTCTACAGTAGTAGAGTAAAGTTTGCGATACTAGCGCGTCCGTAGGCTTGTTACGGCAGCAGTGGATCCCAAGGAGGTTAAAAAGTAAGGTAGAAGAGTACTACTGGTAACTTATAGGCGCTAAGTAGGCGAGTACTAAAAGGCAGGGAGATGGATTACGGGGTTTTCTTAAATAGAGTTTTCTCCCTATATGTAAATAAGGAGTAGTCCGCGTGGGCCCAATAGGGATCTGAATCGGACGTTAAGCAATGAATAATAATAATAATAATATAACCTCCTATGGTCTCTTTAGTGTTTTAATAGGTTGTAGCCCTCTATATAGCTTATACCTCGTCAGTTTGTTCCTTTAGCAATTTAGATATTCCTTTATAACTTATCTTACTAGTTCCTAGATTCCTTAAATAATATACTCCTTTTAAAGTCTTAACACTAAGCCTATAGCTCTATTGTGTCACTGTGTCATTCCCTTATGGAATTTACTAATAAACTCTTTTGCTATTGATCTTGGTATATATATAGCCTCTTAGTTTTTATACTACTTTAAGTCTAGATCCTTATCCTATACCTCTTAGATTTTTTGTAATTATACACTTTCTAGTGTCTTATAGGTTTAACTTTCTTCTTTAGTTACTATAATTTTTAGATAATTATACCTAATCAATCTATCTTTGTCTTTGTGTAATATTGTGCCCAATAGCTTCTTATTGTTTTATAATTCTGCCTTTCTACTAAGTGCGTCTGCTCTTGCATTTTTAGTACCCTTAGTATGCTGAATTTCAAAATAATATTCTATAAGCATTTTTGCCTATCTAACTTGTCTCTAATTGAGTTCTTTTATTATTAGAAACCCTGTTAGGTTTTTATAATCCGTCTTAACTATAAATAGTTTCTCTATGCCTTATAAGAATGCTTTCCACTCTTTAAGCGCTATAACTATACCTAGCAACTCCTTATTGTAGATGTTATAGTTTAACTCTAGTAGTGTTATCTTCCGACTATAGTATGCTACTGGGTGCTATGTGTCCTAGTGCTTTTATAGTAAATATGCTCCTAGTGCAAAGTCTAATACATCTGTCTCTATAACTGTATCTAGCCTTAGTTAGTAGATCTTAAGGATTAGATCCTAGGTAAATAATTCCTTAAGTTCTTTAAACAACTTCCTTTACTTATTGCCCCATATCTATGGTTCCTCTTTCTTCGTTAGTTTCGTAAATGGCTTAATACTCTTTAACTACTGTATTATAAACCTCCTATAGTAGTTATAAAACCCTAAGAATAATCTTAACTGCGTAATGTTCTCTAGTTCCTACTAATTTACTATAGCTTTAATCTTCTTTGGATCCATACTGATCTTGCCTAGTTTAATAATAAATCTAATAAAATTAGTCTTCCTAGTAAAGAACTCGCATTTCTTAATTACTACTAGCATTTTTTCTTTCTATAGTCTCTTTAAGACCTATTTAACGTTCTCTCTATGTTCTTCCTTACTTATTAAGTAAATATTATTATTATTAAGGTATACTGTAACAAATTTATCTAGGTGTTCTCCTAATATACTGTTAATTTGTTTCTGAAATGTTACTAGTATATTTATAAGTCCAAACTGCATAACTAATAGCTTATATAGTCCTTCCTTTAACCTAAAGGCTGCCTTCTATTTATTACCTTCCTTAATCCTAATCTAATGGTACGCCTATCTTAGATCTATCTTTATAAAGATTTATGCGTTGCCTATCCTGTTTTAGATTTCGCTAATTAAGGGTAAAGGATATCTATCCTTTTTAGTAATGCTATTTAACTGTCTATAGTTAATACACATCCTAAGTTTTCTGTTTTTCTTTAGGATGAACAATACTGGATATCCTGCTGATGACTATAATGGTCTAATATATCCCTTTTATAAGTTTTCCTGGATAAACTCCTTAAGCGCTACTAACTCTGTTTTAGTAAGCTTATAGATTAAAAAGAACCTTAGACTTATTCTTAGTTCTAATTCTATTTTATAGTCCTATACTATATATTCTAACAGGTTTTCACTTTTTGGTAACTGTAGCCTTTTGCCATACTTATGGTATTTCTTTGGTATATAACTTAAGCCTTACTCAGCCTCCTTATATGTCGCTCTAACTTAGTACTATACTATCTTAGTAGCTTATTACGTTTTACATTATTGCGTATTTTTAATATTAACCTAACCTATAACCCAATTAATCCTTAGATTATATTCCTGTAACTAAGGCATTTCTAGTATTGCCTTGTTCTTTCCTAATAGTAGGATATTAAAGGACATCTCAACTTGTCTTTCTTTGATAGTTAACTAAATAGGTCCTGTTTTAAAATTAATAATACCTCTTCTATAGGTTATTGGATCTCCTGAAATTATTATTAATAGGTATAAGTGTTCTTTTTGTTTATATAGTAACCCTATTCTTTTAACTGCTGCTAGTGATATATAGTTCCTTATTACTCTACTATCCACTAACACTTTAAACTTTTAATCTTGCTAAATAACTTATAAATTTAGGTGTCGTCCTGTAATTCCTTTAAGGGTCTAAGGCTTTACTACTAGCTCCCTCTAATTCTGTGGGCCTTGCCTTTTCCTAACTATTAGCTGTCGATCTTTAACTATACTTAGTCCTCCTTAGGCCAATACTTAGTTTATTTTTTATCTTTAATGTGCCATGGATATATATTCTTAGGACATTCCCACTACTATTATTTGTTTAGGTATTCTTCTATAAGAAATCTTCCTAGCTAAAGTGTTAAATTACCTAACTTCTAAACTTTTACTAGGTGCCATCTATGTATATACTTAGCGTCTCTATATCGCTTTTTATCTATTATCCAATACATCCTTATTGGATACTTGTAATATTTATCCTTAGATGTCCTATGCATGTTATATATATTATCTACATATGCGATCTATGCTAATATATAATACGCTGGGTGCTTTAGGTTAACTCTTAGTTCGTCTTTATCCTAGAGTTTAAACCTCTCCCGTGTTAATCTAAATGTTACTATGTTGTTTACTAGTATTAATATTTGCATTATTTCTCTTTAGTCTACAGCCTGTTCTTCTAGATTCTTTAATATTATAACTAACGCCCCTTTAATATAGCTTATCTACTTTTTAGATAGTGCTTAATTTGGTATAACTTTTTTATCTAGCTATATATAGAAATCTTCCCACTTATTTCCTCTTTGCTTATACCACTTGCGATATAGTTCTATAAGTATATACGATTTGTCTATAAGGAAGTATCTCTTTATTACTGCATTATTGTATCCTTTAGTGTGTTATTCTGTAAATCTGGTTAGAATCCCTAGATCCTTTTCTTATTCTAGTTTATTTAACTATCTAGCTCTTAGCGTTCCTACCCTTAGCCTATTTATAACTTTTTATATAGGTGCTCTGTCCTTTATACGTCCTGGTATAGCTAATCTCTAATCTAGCTTCTGTTCTTACTATGCGATAATTTATTACCTAAACTTATTTATACTTTCTTGTCTTTTGCGTCTTGTAGTTAGATCCTTGAAGTCTTCTTGCTTCTTAATCGCTGTGTTGACTTTTTAACCTTTAGGCTAAACACTAGGTTTACCTAGGATTGCTGTGGACCTTATTTGTTCTTTAAAATCTTGGCTCCCTAGAAATCGTCGTCCCATGCTTATTCGTTTGTCTTTAAACTAAGCTGCTGCCCTTTCCTATTAGTTCTCGTCCGTTATGGGTCCTTAGGTGTATCTTATCTCGTTTTAAGAATCTTAAGCGTCTTTTATCTTGTCCTAAGAATCTTAAGCCTTTGGCTTTTTGCCTTTACTAAGTGGTGAGCTAGTACTAGCAGTTGTCTACTTACTTAATTGTCTTTGGATGTTGCTCCTTCTGTCTTATAAAGTAATAGATGCCGTATCTAACGGTGTTATAATGCCTATTACTAAACTGCGTTCTGTGGTGGTCTTAGTCTCTGCTTCTGTTACGTTATTAAGGTTTAGGTACTCCTAGTTAGTCCCTTTTTCATCCTTATTGCTATTAATTAATAAGTACTCTAACTCTATTATTATTGTTGCTAATCTTTGTCCGTATATTGCTGTGACATTTTAATCTAGCTTATAGAGTTAATCTTGTTCTTTATCTAACTCTTTGGTTTCCTTAAGTCCTCTTAACTCTAGCTATTATGGCCAATAGCTTAGCCGTACTTAGCGTCTTTATAAATTTGGTATACGTTGTTGTAATAAAACGTAAAGTGTTTGATCAAACACTCTTTGGTCCCGCGTAATATACTTATATCTATACTATTATACTCTGACGACCTTGTGCCCTTTACTGCGTGGTTACTTTAACTACCTCTATAGTCTCTAGCAAAATAACCTTGTTTTTTATAATTTATACAAGCTCCTAATTTGAACCAACTTTCTTGTTATAGAGTCCGCCTAAACGTCTTCTGCTATTAAGATCCCTGGTTTGGCCTCTGCTCCTTAGTTTTATAATTACTTAATCCTTAACCTCTAGGTTTCTATAGTTTCTTATTCTATTATTTAGATTCTTTAGTGCCGCTTAAGTCTATTAGCTCTAGCCTACCGTTCTATAGTTTTTAACTCTATGTCTATTGCTGCGTACTCTGCGCCTTATATAACTATGGAACTCTATTTTGCCCTTTCTTAGCTTGTTCCCTCTAATAGATCCTATTATTAATCTTTATTAACTAATCTATTAACTCTTATAGAGTATCCGCATCTTCTATTAGGATAATCGTGTTCTAGACTTTAGCCTTAAGTCCCTGTTTGTACTGTGCTATAAGCGCCCTATTATTCTACTTAACCTACATTGCGAGTGTCTGAAACTATGTTATATACTCTATTGCTAAAGTGTGTTGTACTAGGTTTTAAAGCCTTTGTTCTACTATAGTTGTTACCTCTAGGTCCCTAAATATCTATGTTAACTGTTCTAAGAATTCTTGCTAATTAGTAAATATAAACCGTACTTCTTAATTAGTTGTTGTTATTCTATTTAGCTGGACTTTAGTAAGGTAAGGTTTAAACTATTTAAGTGCTTTTCTGGTTAAGAACAATCCTGCGTACACTACTTGGTCTATAGATGTTGCCAACTTTGCTCCTTCCTATATAACCTTAAAGTACATTTGTGTAAGGAATCCCTTAAGCTTTAACTTCTCCCCTAAGAATCGCTTAATTAATAGTAACTTAACCTTAGCTGCTCTAATGCCATTAATTCTGTCTTTAAGTATTTAATTATTGTCTGTTAATTAATTAACCATTTCCTGTAATTAACCTACTGTAATAAGCTGCGAATCCGTGTCCCTTATGCTAGTGTCTCCTCCTAACCCTAAGGTTGTTGCTATTATAGACGGCGTCGTAACTAGTGCTTTTGGTGGCATACTATTTGTCTTTTATTAATACCGTAACTAGGTAGTGAATGTGTAATAAAGCCTTATAGGAAATACTACGGTAGACTTGCTAATAGGCTAGGTATATAGGTAAATAAGAAAGCTAAATAATTTAACAGTAATAAATAATAACTAGTGGAGTGGTTGCCTAATAGATTAACTCTAATTGTATTCTGAAATTTACTATAAGGAAAGGAACTATCTAGGTAGGGACTATGGTCCTTTAAATACACATTGTCACGGGACTCACTCGTTCTCACGTCTCTGCGCGTCTTTGACGTTCTTGACCCGTGCTTACGTTCGTCCTAAGACACCTGCGCACGTTCCCCTACAACCCCTATTTATACCCGTACCTGGCACACGAAGACTCTTCTTCTTTATCCAATGTCTTTGTATCAACCACGCATAGTTACGTGTACGTAGCCTTCTTAATTACTACCTCGTTTAGTGCATTATATCCCGGCTCGTGCCTACTCCGTGACACACATCCATACTCCTAAGAAAGTTATTACTCTGTCCGCTCTGTCTGCTCTGCCTACTCTATTACAGATCTACAGATTATGTAGATTATATAGATTATACTATATGACCTTGCTTACCATTTCTCGTCACACGGTTCTACAGGATCTATCCTAGACTGTGCCCTAATTAACCAACTAGCTTCTTCCGACTCTTCTCTAAGTAGTCGTAGCATAGTACTTAAAGCGTCTATAACACTATAGCTAATAGCTTGCACCATACTTAGCGTTTTTATAAACTGGGCACGTGTTATTATAATAATACGCAAAATGCCTAACCGCGCATTCCCGTGTGCCTTATAACCTTTATATTACTAGTTCTAGTTCTCCTTACTTAGTTCCTTTAACTATATAGTTACTTTAACCTCCCTTATAGTTTCTAGCATAGTAACCCTGTTTCCTATAATTTATGTAAGCTCTGTTTTTAATCCATTTTTCTTATTATAGAGTCTGCCTAAACATCTTTTACTGCTAAGATCCCTAGTTTAGCCCCTACTTTTTAGTCCTATAATTACTTAATCCTTAACCTCTAAGTTTTTATGGTTTTTTATTCTATCTTTTAGTTTCTTTAGTGCCGCTTAAGTCCATTAGCTCTAGCCCACCATTCTATAGTTTTTAACTCTATATCTATTAATGCGTACTCTGCGCCTTATATAATTATAGAACTCTATCTTACCCTTTCTTAGCTTGTTCCCTTTAATAGATCCTATTATTAATCTTTATTAACTAATCTATTAACTCTCTTAGAGTTTCCGCATCTTCTATTAGGATAATTGCGTTCTAGATTTTAGCCTTAAGTTCTTGCTTATACTGTGCTATAAGCGCCTTATTATTCCACTTAACTTACGTTATAAGTGTCTGAAACTATATTATATACTTAATTGCTAAAGTCCGCTGTACTAGGTTCTGTAGCTTTTATTCTACTATAGTTATGGCTTCTGGATCCCTAAATATCTATATTAATCTCTTCACAAATCCGTCCTAACTTATAAATATAAACCGTACTTCTTAATTAGTAGTTATCATTCTATTAGCTTAAATCTCGGTAAGGTAAGATTTAAACCACTTAAGTGCTCTTCCTGTTAAGAACAACCCTGCATACGCTACTTGGTCTATAGATGTTGCCAACTTTACTCCTTCTTATACGACCTTAAAGCGCATTTGTGTAAAAAATCCCTTAAGTTTTAACTTTTCTCCTAAGAACCGTTTAATTAATGGTAACTTAACCTTTACTGCTCCGATTCTATTAATTTAATCTTTAAGTATTTAATTGTTGTCTGTTAACTAATTAACTATTTCCTGTAGCTAACCTACCGTAATAAGTTGCGAGCTAGTATCTGTTATACTAGTATCTCCACTTGTTCCTAAGGTGGTTGCTACCGTTAACGGCGTTATAACTAGTGCTTTTGGTGGTATATTATTTGACTTTATTAATACTATAACTAGGTAGTAAATGTGTAATAAAGCCTTATAGAAAATACTACGGTAGACTTGCTAATAGGCTAGGTGTATAGGTAAATAGGAAGTTAATAACGTAACAATAATAAGTATAACTAGTAGAGTGGTTGCCTAATAGATTAACTCTAATTATATTCTGAGATTTACTATAAGGAAGAGAACTATCTAGATAGGGACTGTGGTCCTTTAAATACACATCTATACTCCTAAGAAAGTCGTTACTCTATCTGCTCTGTCTGCTCTATATACTTTATTATAGATCCTATAGATTATACAGATTACATAAATCATATTATATATCCTTATTTACCATTCCTCGTTACATGGTTCTATGGGATCTATCTTGGACCGTGCCTTAATTAACTAACTAGCTTCCTCCAACCCTTCTCTAAGTAGTTATAACATTGTTCTTAAAGTGTCCGTAATACTCCGTATAAAGCTCTGAGGAGGCTCCGTATAAAGCTCTGCATAAAGCTCTAGCAAATACCTTTAGCTTTCCTACTAATTAGATATCTCCTTTCTACCCTTTTTATTTATACTTCTCTTTATATAAAATACTATAAAATAAAATAAAAATAGGAAAGAAGAGAAGAGACCTAGCAGTTTAAATTTAGTAACTTTTATCTACTCCTTATTATTCTCTAGTTCTATAATCTAATCCTTACCCTCTAGTGCTCCCGCTGCCGCCACTATAGGCTAAGAATTTATATTGTATAATGAATATTAAGCACTATAATCCCGCTACTTATAATTTCTATAGCACCTACTATAGAACCCTAGGAGACTCTAATATTTAGTAAAGGGGTAAGGGCCTACTAGATAATATAGAGTTGCTATATAAGCCTTGCAAAGCTAGTATTAATTAGCTCTCTGCCTTGTATAAGTAATATAGGTTACTTATAATTATATTTAGAGACCCATAGCTCTAAATTAGAATTGCATTTATATATAAGGGCCTCCCTATCTAAACCTGTTTTTTTAATACACTCTCTACCTAAGCCTCTATATTAATTGCTGGTAAAGCTTCTACCCTCTCCTACTTATTTTAAGAGTAGTTAGTTATATAGGTATATTATATAGAGAGGAGAGTTTACTTATATTATGGCAATGTTACTAAAGAATCTCTTATATAATAGGGCGGGAAGTATACTAGACAATTATATTTCCTAATTCTTAATAAAGGACAATATTAGTGGGATTTAAACTTATAATCTATTAAGTTTAAAGTTAGTATATGTTTACCTACGCCACCTATACGCCTTTAGTGGTTACCTTTTACCTTTAATTATTTTATTTATATGCCCCTATTCCCCCCTCTAGTGTTATATAATATACCCCTTATATTGTGACGGCCCGTATAAATGCCCCTAAACTGAAGCTTGTGGATTGCTATCTAATAAAGATACTAAGCTAAGGAGAAGAAAAGAAGGGGGACGCAAGGACCATAGTAAACATATATAAAGGGGCAGCCGCCAAGGCGCTAGCGGTAAGCGAGCCAATTATAGGTTGGTAGAATATGGCAGCAGCATGGCAGAATTTGGCAGGTAACGCGCTCTAGCACCGTTACATTACCCCCCCCTCCTGAAAAAGCCTGCCCTTAGGCGTTGTCTAAGCTCCCTATTATTATCTAAATTGTTATAATTATCTAACCCTTCTTCCTAGCATTTAATCCAGTTGTCTAATTTACGTGGTGGTTTAGGGAGGTTAAGGTGGGCTAGGTGGAAGTCCCGTAGCTTATAGGGGGAGTACTTAAAATTAGATGCGGGGTACCACTCTAGGTCGTCATCATGGCCTACCCAGCTTACACAGTATTTTAAGACATTATAGACCTTTTTTACTACTAGGATTTCTTTAACTTCCTATTCTTCGTTTTTAGCAATCTGGATTAGCGGTAGGGGGTTATTATACTGTCCAGGTAGTGGATTATCTATAGCCTTTTATAGCCGGTCCGGAGAGAAGATGGGGTGGATCCTTATTAACTCTGGTAGCTTAACCTTAAAAGAGTGTCCTACCTTTTAAAGAGTCTTATATAGGCCAGCTATTTGGTGGTCTAACTTACGGCTCGGCCTCTAGGTTTTCCAGTTCTTCATTAACACCCATACCTTATTTCCTACTTGGAAGTCTTCCTTGCGACAATGTTGGTTTATATTAGACTTCTTTTTTTCTTACGCCTTTCTTATAATTGTTTAAGCAGTCTCCTAGGCTCTATGCATTCTCTTGGCAAATGCCCGGGCCTCTTTGTGGCTGAGGCGTTTGCGGGCCGTAGTGGGTTCCATAGGCTTATCCCAATTAAAGGACGTTTATGGTGCATACCTATAGAGTAGTTTGAATGGGGACATCCCTATACTATTATAGGGGAGTGTAAGCTGCGCGTAGTCTATTATAGGCAGTAATTCTAACTAGTTGTCCTGATAGTAGTCTATAAAGGGCCGTAGTTGCTAGTTAAGGTACTGGTTTATAATCTTGGTTTAGCCGTTAGTCTAAGGGTGGAATGTAGTAGAGAGCTTAATCTTAATCCTAAGGATATGGTAGAGTTTATTCTAGAAATCTGATATAAACTAGGGGCCATAGTTGGAAATAATTAATTTGGGGGCGCCGTAGAATCAATAGATGTTGTTAACGTAGAGGCAGGCCATATCCTTCGCAGTTATGGTCTTAAAACAAGGGAGGGAGACGGATTGCTTGCATAGTCGGTTAACCACTATAAAGGCTACATTGTGGCCGTAGGCGTCCTTCGGAAATGACTTAAAGTCTATAGTAATATGTTGCTAAGGGCGTTCTGGAACTGGCAGCGGTCGTAGCCACCTAGGAGTTCGATCCCTAGGGGCATTTGCGTGTCTATAGGCGTGGCAGTTTCTAATAAATCAATCCACATTAGATAGAAGTCCTCGCCAGTAGTAATAGGGCGCTAGTAGTTAGTGGGTCTTGTCGCGACTAGGGTATACTATAGAGACTTAATAGTGGGCTTTGCGGATTAACTCTGTCTATAGGTTGTTAATATCTGGAACTATAAGCCGTTCTTGGTATAGAAGCAGTCCTTCTTCTATTTCCAAATTAGGGTCCTCCTTTGCGGCTTAGTCGCGGAGGGCCTTTAGGGAGTTAGCCGTGCGGTTTGCAGTTAGGATACGGTTAACTAGCCCTATTAGTTTGTCCAAGACTGCTCCCTTTAAGGGTGCTAGCTTATTCCGTTCAGAGTCTAGTTCTTTAAGAATTTGTGGGTTAAGCTATTTGGGATAGAGGAGGGCGCGCGTCTGGTATTGGGTCTTTAGCTTATCCTAGGGTCCTATATCTTGTTCCCTTCGGGTTAGTATATTAGCTTTAGTGTTTTGCTTGCCAGAACGATATATAATTATAAAGAAGAATTTGGAGAGTATTTTGGCCCAGTGGGCTTATTATCCGGTAAGCTGCTTTATAGTTATAAAGTACTCTAGGGCTTTATAATCCGTATATATCTTAATCTAGGAGTTTGTGCCTTTAAGCTCTACGCGCCATTGGGACAACAATTAGATAATAGCTAGTATTTCTTTATTATATACCTCATAGTTATACTTAGCTAGGTCCATTATTTTCAAAAAGAAGGCAATAGGGTACTATTCGCTGTCTAGATATAACTATAATAGGATTCCCGCTATAACTCTATTGGAAGCGTCCGTCTCTAACCTTGATTTAAGGTCCAGGTTATAGTAATAAAGGATTAGAGAAGAGATAAGCTAATCTTTTAACTCTCTAAAGGCTTCTATATAGTCGTTATTAAAGATAAAAGGCGTGTCTTTCCGGGTAAGTTGTATAAGAGGCGTTGCCGCTACTCTATAGTTATGGATAAATTGGTGGTAGAAATTACAAAAACCTAAGAAGGACTGGATACCCTTTATAGTATAAGGGGGCTGCCAGTTACGGATTGCGTTAACCTTCTTAGGGTTAACTTTAATCCTATCTATACTTACTATAAACCCAAGGTACTTTGTGCGTTTTACCCTAAATTTATATTTCTTAATATTAACTTGTAAGCCTACGTTCCGTAATCTCTCTAGGACCTTCTTAACATGAACTTAGTGCTTAAGTTTATTGTCTAAGTATATAAGGATGTCGTCTAGGTATGCTGTACAGAATTTGTTAAGGTAATTAAAAAGAACGTTATTTATATACCTTTAGTATGTAGCCGGTCCGTTTATTAGTCTAAAAGGAAGAACTTTGTATTTATAGGACCCGTAATAGGTACGGAACGTTGTTAAATTTTTAGATATAGGGTCTATCCTAATTCGGTAGAAAGCTTGGCGGATATTAAGTTTAGTAAAGATCTTTACCTAGCTTAGACATATAAGGGTTTTGTTAATTAAAGGAATAGGATACCGATCCTTTTAAGTAATAGCATTTAGCTTCTAATAGTTAATACAAAAACAAAGGCCTCTACTAGGCTTTTTTATAAATAGGATAGGGGAAGTAAAAGGGGCTTAACTTGGCTTGATAAACCCTTTGTTAAGGTTATTAATTAAGTACTGCTTTATTGCTTTTAGCTTATCTATTAATTGTTAGTAGAGGGGGCTATAGCCTAGCAAGTTATTGGCTTCTAATTAAATCTTGTGATTATATGTCTAGTAAGGGGGTAACTTGTCCGAAGCCACCCTTAAGAATGCGTCCTTATACTTGGCATAAATAGTAGGAAGGAGACGTTTAACTAGTTCCTTATTAGTTTCCTTAATTAGCTTTTCTTCCCTCTTATTAATGATCTGGTTAATCTTATATAGGCTTGTTATAAAGACCTTATTATCCTTCCGGTATATATTAAAGTGGAATGCTATAGCGCTAATTACAGTAATGTCTACTATAGGGGGGTTACATGACACTAGGGGCGTGTGTGACCTTAGGGCCCTCTGGGGTATTGGCGTTGTTATTACTCCTTTTAACTCCTGTCGCATCTTTTAAAGGTTATCCCTTATATCTTGTCGGTACGTTCTTTTCCACACTGGTCGGATCTACGCAATTTGGACGTTATCTATGCCACTATCTATCCTGCTTCTGTAGGTAGAGTCCTCCTTAAATATAGCGCTTTGGGAGAGTATCTTTATTAGTACGGAGTTCTTTCCAGCTTCGTGGCGGGTGTCTTCTTAGGCGAAGGCTAGGTTACGGGCCCGGACATCCTACTGGTATATAGGGTTAGACTTTACAGCTAATGTCTTGTGGTTGGTTTAGATTTCTCTAACAAAGGAGGGTAATTTTAGCCTATCCTCCGGCTAGATAAACTGTCTTTGTTGTATATTCAGCCAAATATCAAAGTAGGATATCCATTTTTGGCTAAGGATTATATTGTGGGACCCTAGGTCTAAGATGCAGAAGGGGATGCCGTATTAACGTTGTCTATTAAGGGAGATATATAACTTTAGGACGTGGGTAACCAGCTTACCGGCTTAGCCGTTATAGCCTTTTACCTAGATAGGCTTCTCTAGTAGGGTGGCTTTTACATTTAGAAACTTGGCAACATTAATTATACAGGCAGTATTTATAAAGGCAAAGCTATTTGCTCTAGTGTTAATAAGGGTAGTTAAGTTAACTCTATATCTATTTTAAGATACTGTACATGGAACTATGAAGTGTTTTCCACCTATTAACTAACTTAGATTAATCTCTTTAAGATTAATAGGATACCCTAGGGGGGAGTCTTTCCCTAGGGTTCTTCTTTTCCTAACTTGTTAGATATTTCTCCTTCCTCTATCTCCTTAATATCCTTTAGTTCTAGGCAAGATAAGGTAAAGTGACCCTCCTTATCACAGTTATAGCAAGTGGCTGTGGCAGGGTCGATTGGGGTATTGCGACGAGTACTAGTTAAAGTTATGGTACGTAGCTGGTTAGGCGAGGCTCGCCAGTGCGTAGTTGTGACCGCTTTTAGTGTAGTAGTGGTTGTGGCTGGTCTTCCTACTCTAGCTCCTGTAGGGGTGGCAGGTGAGCTTTGATCGCTATAGGGTCGCTTCTACCAATCTAGGTGGGCGTTAATCCGCTTTAGCTCTAAGTCCAATGATAGGCAATAAGCTGCGAGTCTTTTATAGGTCGGCAGGCTATTTAGAGTTATAGTAATCTTCTCTTGTAGCCTGATTGTTAGTTTGTTGTAAAGGTCTAATTAGTAGTTTTTAAAAGGGACCTGGCCTTCTCCTGCAAGGTATAAGAATTAAGTTTAGAATTGTAAGGGCGCGAAGAGGCTTTAGGGAAGATTTAAAGGAATAATATAAATTCTATCTAAATCTAAGGGTATATAGCTTTTTAAGAGAACAAGACGTT
>Ga0307507_10001285_pt1 | contig 56303 bp, 30 predicted proteins | sample 7_EM_MG_FD_207223 | JGI IMG/M metagenome (GOLD analysis project Ga0307507, IMG submission 207223) | Populus trichocarpa ectomycorrhiza microbial communities from riparian zone in the Pacific Northwest, United States - 7_EM | ecosystem: Host-associated > Plants > Roots > Unclassified | place... | reverse complement strand
AAGCCATAAAGTATATATAAAAGTCTAAATCTAAATTTTTAGAATTTATTATTAAGTGGTTGTTAAGATATTAAGGTGTAGATTTTCTAACTTTTAGTAAGTTTTAAGATAGGCCGCTCACTTATCCGGACCGCTTGCTTATTAAGTACGTTATAGTAAAATATATAAAAATTATAAAATTATAAAATTTGTTAGCGACTTAGTCAATTAAGGTATAAGCATGGCAAGAGGGACGCGCAAGCCTATATAATTGGAATGTCTATAAACGAGGATCCAAAGCTAGAGAAAGGAAAAGAGAAGAAGGGTGCGCCGCTTAAGGTTTTATACGATCGTCTGGTTACATAACTGCGACTATCTAAAATAGTAAGAAATAGTAAGAAACTATCTGCGATTATCCGCTATAATTTACTGCCATAATCCACCGTTTTCTACTAGCGCCGTAACATTACCCCCCCCCCCCCCCCCCTCCAAAAAAGCCTGCCCTTAGGCTTTGTATGTCCGTATTATATCTATAGGGTGTTCTTATCTATATGCTTAACAGGTAGCTTATTATCTTTACTATACTAGCACTCTATCTACTTGTCTAGATACTTTGGGGGTCCTAGCTTGTTAGGGTATTAGTTATAGAATTCTTTAAGCTTCTAGAGGTAACCTATAAAGTTCTAAGCGGGGTACTAGGTTAGGTCTAGATTATAACCTTTCCATTAAATATGGTATTTTAGCGTTCCTTATACTAGTTTATAGGCTAGTATTTTATTAACTTCCTATTTATTATCGCTATTAACTTAAATCGGTAGTAGAGGCTTATTCTTCTATTTAGGTAATAGGTTATTTATAGCTTTCTATAGCTTATCTGGTAAGAAAATAGGGTAGACTTTAATTAAGTCTAGAAGTTTAACCTTATATAAGTTGCCTTCTTTATTAAGGATCTTATATAGTCTTGCTATCTTATAGTCTAGCTTACAGCTAGGCCGTTCTGTCTTTTAGTTCTTTGTTATAACCTAGACCTTATTACCTATAGTAAAGTTAGGCTTGCGCCTATACTTATTTACCTACTATTCTATTATTTTCTAGGCCTTCTTTAGGTTTTTGTGGGCTACCATCTATACTTCTTTTAAGTGTCTAATATACTACTATACTTCCTTATAAGATAGTTTTTTATATACAGTTAGTAGTTCTTCTAGTCTCTCCTAGTTGAAGCTTATATAGGGTAAGTATCCCATTTTTAGCTAAATAGGTGCAAACCCTATAAAGTTATAGGGTAGGGTTGCCTAGGCGTAGTCCATTATAGGTAGTAGTTTACTCTAGTTATCTTAAAAGTAGTTAATAAAGGGCCGGAGTCTCTAGTTTAAGTATTGGTTTATAATCTCCGTCTAACCGTCTATTTAGGGGTGGTATGCTATAGAGAGCTTTAGCCTAATTCCTAGGATCTGGATGAACTTATTCTAAAAGGCTAATATAAACTACGGCTTATGGTTGGATATAATAGTATCTAGTAGTCCGTAAATTTAGTAGATATAGTAGATTTACAGTTAGGCCACCTCTTTAGTATTAATATTCTTATAATAGAGGATTAAAAACGGGCGCTTGCTGAAGCGGTTAACTAGAATTATAACCATATTATATCCGTTATGGTCTGTAGGTAACTTATAGAAGTCTATAAAGATATACTACTAGGGGCATTCTAGTATTAGGAGTAGCTTTAATAGCCCTAGGGTCTTATCTTATGGAATTATAAATCTACAGTGGTTGTCGCAGTTCTGTATATAGTGGTTAATATCCATAACTATTCTAGGCTAGTAGTAGCGGTTGCCAATAATTCTGCAGGTCTTATTTTTTCTAGGGTAGGCCGTAGAGACCTAAGTATGTGCTTTAGTAATAAGCTAAGTCTATAAATTCTATTCCTCTACCACTACTAGCCGTTTCTAGTGCTTAAGTAGTCCGTTTTTAAGGGACTATAGGCTAGTAGCATCTTTTACCTTTTTGCAGTACTCCTATAGAGAAGGGGCCGTACGGTTTACCTATAGTAGTTTATTAATAAGGTTAAGTTCCATAGAGTTAATGGGATATATCTTAGTGTCTAAAGGGTCTGTATTTAGTTCTGCCTATATCTAGGGGTTAAGGTACTCTAGTTATAGTAGTATCTAGGTCTATAATAAGACCTTTATAGCTATCTAGTTATTTAGGTCCTATCTACGCCTTATAAGGGCGTCCGTACAATTTATAGCGCCTGGCTAGTATATAATTAGGAAGTTAAACTAGGATAGGATGTCCGCCTAGCATACCTACTAGGCTGTAAAGGCCTTCGTTATTATAAAATATTCTAAGGCCTTATAATTGGAGACTACCTAAATAGGCTTAGGGGTCCCTTCTAGCTATATACGCCAATGCTAAAAGCTAGAGATAATAGCCAGCATTTCTTTATTATAGATATAGTAGTTTAGCTTAGTATCTACTATAGTCTTTAAATAGTAAGTAATAGGGTGCTATTCTCTATCTAGCTGTTTCTGGGAATAGATGGCAGCTATTATACTATCTAAAGTATCCGTTTCTAGCATTAAGGGCTATTCTAGGTGGAAATGGGCCAGTAGCAAAGCAGAGACTAGCCGCTTTTTAAGCTTATTAAAGGCCTTTTTACAAGCATTATTAAAATAAAAAGGTTGGTTTTTTTTAGAAAGGCGGTTAAGGGGCTAAGCAATTCTGCTATAGTCTTTAATAAAGCATTATGTCACAGCACTAACCTAACGCATACTGTTTCCTACTGTTGGCTGGCCCACCACTAGCGCCTTGGCGGCTGGCCCTACTCTTTGTACACAATACCCCCTTTTACCCTTCTTCTCTTCTTCATAGCAAAACGTAGTTATTTAGTCTACTTCATTGCAGCACTGTAACAGTTTATGCTATTATTAATTACGCCCTATTGCGATTACTGATTCCCCATATCCCAGTTATCTCTGCCCTAGAGCAATCGCGACCTACGCGCGACGCGTCTATACGCTATAACCCACTATAGTCCTAGAATAATCCTCAATTTTTTCCTAGCGCCAAAGATTACCTAAATGGGCGATATTAATAACGCCGAAATAGCCGAAACCTAAAATCCCTATAAAGTTTTTATAGACTTCTTTATATAGATACACCCTAATATTATATAGATAATCCGCCGCTCCCTACTATACCCTAAAACCTTTAAAGCTAATAAAGTTTACTATACCCTTGTTAACTATACTAATGAGTTCCTTAGTAATATTAAAGCGGGACTATAGTTTATATATAACACAAATACCGCTAATAAGAAAGCTAACGAAAGCCTTAATACCCTTATTACCTCCTAAACAGAAACTATTGCCGCTCTTAAATAATTAACCCCTATAACAACGGTAGTAACCTAGCAGAAAAAACAGATGTCTAAAGACCTACTAATATTTAGTAGAAAAGGCACCCCGCTAGAATAATAAGCCAACTTTAAGACCTGGCATATTAAGATTAAAGGAGTCTTTAACTATAACCGGAACTACTTTAATATAGTCCAATCCTAGATCCTTTACATCTCGGATATGCTAGAGGGCAAGGCCTATAAGTTTATTAAGTAGGGCCTAGAGCTTATATACAAAAACCTAAATAATATATCTATATAGAAATAGCCTACTAAAGAAGATATACTTAAAGAGCTTACTACCTACTATAAGGTCCTTAACATAACCTAGGTTATAAAAAATAAGCTTAACTATTTTCCCTAGGGCGAGCGTAATTACTAGTCCTAGAAGGGAGAGCTTAATAAGTTAATAGTCCGCGCTAGAAAGATAGACAAATAGAAGGTAGATCTACTCTAAAAGTTTATCTCTCTAAAGATAGAAGAGCTAGTACTTAAACTTACCTATAAAATTAATAACAGCAACTATATAGGTTAGAGTAAGTAGATAGATGTGTTTACTAAGAACCTTGTAAACTATATATATTAAGCCAACCTTAAGAATACTAACTACTGCCTACCTGCTTAAGCTCCTGCCCCTATATTAACCCTAACCCTAACCCTAGCAGCAACTAAAAAACCTATAGACCTTAATAGAATTTTAGATATAGAGCGCAAGCGCCATTTTAATAATAGACTGTGCCTTACCTGTAGCCTACCTAGCTACTAAAAGGACGCTTATAACCCTACTATAATAGCAAACCCAGTCCTAATGCTAGCCTATTAAATAATGTAAACTAATAACCGTGGATGTAGCAACCGCGGAGTCTATTATAGCCGCGGTAGATAACTCCCCCCCTTAAACCCTGCGGCTCAGTCACTCTAAATAATGCCCTATATAGAAGCCTAACCCGTTAATAACGCCCAGAATTAGCAACTCCGCGCTAGCGAATATAAATATAGCCACATTATTAGCGAGGTGCTGTCTCCCTATACCCTAACCAAGACTAACACTGCCAGCCAGATAGATACTAGATCGCCCCGCTAAGACAGCCCTATACCCTAGTCGTTAAAAGGCAAACCCTTAGACTAAGTTGCGTCTAAGGGTCTAAACTATATAAGGAGGAAGATAAGAAGATTAGGTCCCTATTACTAGACTAATTAGTCCTTTCTATTAGTAAACTGCCACTTAATCTTAGATTAGCAAATAATAATAAAAAATTAATCCTTATTTAAACCCAACTCTTCTTATTACGCAACCTATGCCCCTAAGTTTTTATTAACATAGTAAGCCTAGTAGACTTAGGTAGTACTATAATAGCATTTACCAACGCAGAGTCTATTATAAGAAAATATAATATTATAACTAAGAAACTGTTAGCACCTAGGCCACTACGCCTTATAGACAGTATCCTAACTTTACTTATTACAGACTACTTTACTGCCTGAATATTAATTAGCATCTATACTATAGCTATACTTTTTCTTGTTACTAAACTCTTACCTAATACCCTAATTATCTTAGGTATGCCTTGGCTTTAGAAGCACAAGCCCTACCCTAGCTTTAGAGAGCTTAAGATCCGCTTTAACTTAGACTACTACTCTAAAAACTGCCTCCCATAGGGGACAGCTAACAGTAGCAGGGACGCCCTATGTGGATACTTGGCACTACCAAGCCTAGTACCTAGAACTATATATAAAGCCCTAATAATAGAAGATGTTCCTAATAAAGGGGAATCTATATAGCTATAAAGCAATAAGACAGTAGAAAACTAGACTACTCTAGCATTTAAGACTAAAATAATAGGCTAGCCAGCCTTGCTAAGACTAAGGAAGAAGGTCCGCTTTACGCTACTACTACTAAGAATCTAATACTAACCTAGATACCCTTTAAACCCTAGCCGCCTAGCCTAACACCCGGAACTAAGCCATATACTATATACGCACACTATAGCCCACATTATAGTAAGAACTAGCTAGGGAATTACTAAGACCTAGATAATAGAAACCGCGCCACTATAACGCCTAACCTTATACCCACTCCCTATACGCCTTATATAAGGCCACTGCCTAGAAACCGCTCCTAAGAGCTAACTAAGACAAGCCAGCCCTACCGCGATATTAAGAAAAGACCAAATACGCCCTAACCTAGACGATATTATAAATATACACGCCGTAAATTTCGCCTAGTTTTATAAATAAAAAGGCGTAAAAGTAATAAGAATCTATATAGCAGAGCTGGTAGAATTGGTAGAATAAGAAGAATGGAAACAATTAATAGATAAACTCCCTACTGGATTAGTTAAAATACTAAACCTAATAAAGGAATCCTTCCGCCGCTTAGTTAATAGTGACTATATAATAAAAGAAGCCTACAAGGTCTTCCCTAGTTATTTTTACCATTTCCTTAAAAAAAACCTCCAGACTATAAATATTAAGTTCCTCTACCGTAAAGTTATGGATACAAATATTAAGAAGTTTATAAAAGGCAAACCTACTCTAATTAGGGACAATATTATATAACGCCTTCTAAGGGAACATAGGCACTATATTAAGGGGTCTCTCCTAAAGAATACTAATAAGCTCCTACTATATCGCCTATAGAACCATAAAATTAAAATTATACCAAGAAAGTAGTCCCCGTACTATAAGAACCGCCTACTCTCCCCTACTAAGCTCTAATGCATTAAGAAATAGATTAATAAAATGCTTAATAAAGGCTTTATCTAAGAATTAACATCCCCTACCATAGCCCCGCTCCTACTTGCTGCTAAGCTAGGAGGAGGAGTAAGGATCTGCTATAACTATAGAGGACTTAATAATATTACCGTTAAGAACTAATACCCGCTCCTACTTATCCATAAGACACTTAATGCCCTATATAGCGCCAAATTCTATACTAAGCTTAATATTATCGCCGCGTTTAATAGGATCCGTATTACCAAAGGCCATAAATAGCTTATAGTATTTATTACCCGCTTTAGGCTCTATAAGATGCTAGTAACCCTATTTAGCCTTTATAATACCCTAGCTATATTCCAGAACTATATTAACTATATTCTTTACAACATACTAGATAACTATTATATAGCATACCTTAATAATATCCTTATATTTTCTAAAACTTGAGCTAACTATACTAGGCACATTAAAGAGGCAATTTGCTGCCTTAGAGCTACCAGCCTCTAAATTAATATTAGCAAGTTAGAGTTCTATATAATAAAGATAAAGTACCTTAGCTTAATTATCTTAATAAAAGGAATAAGTATGGACTCTAAAAAGGTCTAAGCCTTATAAGCATAGGAGAACCTAACCTTAGTTAAGGAATTACAGCAGTTTCTTAGATTTATAAACTTTTACTATAGGTTTATCCAAAGTTATTCTGCTGTTACTATACCTATAACAAAACTCCTAAGAAAGGACGTTAGATGGCTATAGGGACTAAAACAAGCTAAGTTATTTAAGGCCCTTAAAAGAGCCTTTACTTCAGCACCAGTACTAGTATACTACAACTATATAAAGAAAACAGTAGTAAAGACAGACGCATTAAATTAGGCTTCTAGCGGAGTCCTTTCCCAGTATAATAATAACAGTAAACTAAGACCAGTCGCATTCTTCTCTACAAAGCACTCTACGCCAGAATATAACTATAAGATCTACAATAAAGAACTCTTAGCTATTGTTAAGGCTTTAGAGGAATAGTATCCTAAGCTATAAGGGACCAAGGAGCCATTTAAAATCATCACTAACTATAAAAACCTATAGATATTTATAACTACTAAGCAGCTAAACCAACGCCAAGTCTGGTGGGTAGAGTTCCTTTTATAGTTTAACTTTATAATTATATATAGACCTAGTAGCAAAGCTACGCTCCCTAACGCCCTAAGCTAACTACTAGGAATAAAACCTAAGGGCGCTAATAACAAACGCCTCTACTACTAAGCCCAAGTTATTATACCACCCTAGAAAGTTAACTCTATAATCTTAGAAAAATTACTATACAAATCCCACAACTCTAATAACGTGGAGTTTATAGCCGCTCTAGACCCTAAAATAGCTAAAAGGTTACTAGATAAGCTAATCTAGTTAGGATACTAGGAGAACAAACTCACAAGAGATATAGTAGCGGCTCTATATAATTGGAAAGCTTGCCGTTAGCCAAAGAAGATTAGGAAATTACTCTATTATAATAAGTTAGAATATAGCATTATTAACAAATAGATCTACTTCCGCTAATACCTCTTTATCCCTAATACCCTAGACCTCCACCTAGAAGTTATCCATCACTCTTATAGCAGCGGCCCTACTAGTCACCCTAGCCGGGTTAAGACTCTTAACCTCTTAAACTAAATATACTGGTGGCTAGGAATCTCCCAGTTTACGGCTACCTTTATTAAAGACTGTGCCCTATACTTTTGCACTAAGACCCCCTATTCTACTCCGCCTAATTTTCTAAAGCCACTAGAACTACCCGCTCGCCTATAGACCAATATTTTAATTAACTATATTATAACGCTACTAGTATGCTAACGCTACAGTAAGGCATATAAATATATCCTTATTATTATAGACCGCCTAACTAAAATATAATACCTTATTCTAGTAATAGGACTCTTAACAGAGAAGCTAGTTAATAGCTTTATTAATAATGTATATAAGCTTTACAGTATACCAAGCACAATTATCTCTAATCGCGGTATATAATTTATTAGCAACTTCTAGCAACAACTAAGTAAACGCCTTAAGACAACCTTATAACTAAGCTTAGCCTAGCACCCAGAAACGGACAGCCAAACTGAAATTATTAACACTGCTATAAATAAGTACCTCTATACTTTTGTTAGCTTTATATAGGATAACTGGGTTAACTACTTACTACTTGCCAAATTTGCTACAAATAACCAAGTTAATGAAAGTACAGGCATCTCCCTATTTTTTATAAACTATGGCTTTAACCCTTGCCTTAGAATTAAGCCTACTAGCCCCTACCTATTAACACTATCAGTATAAGCAAAGAAGGAGTTCTTTTGCGTAGACTCTATAGCTAATCGCTTTAAGCGGATATTAATATAGCTTAAGGCCCTAGCCCAGATTTTACAGTAACGCTATAAATATAATGCTAATACCTATAGGGACAAGAGTATGTTATTTTATAAAGGTGATATGGTTATGGTTAGCTTAGAAAATATAAAGATAAACAAACCTAAAAAAAAATGGGACAATAAATAGGACAGCCTATACCCCGTACTTGCAGTATACTAAGGGGCAGTTATAGTAGACCTCCTAGACTATATCCGAGTAAATAAATCCTTCTATACATCTAAGGTCCGCCTCTGGGCTGCTAAAGAGATCCCTGGCTAAGTAAATATTAATACTATAGAGCGCCATAATATATAAGGACGAGTAACAGAGAGAGATGATAACAGCAATATAGAAGATAAATAGGAGTTTAAGAAAATCCTTAATATATATAATAAAGACCCCTAAGGCCTAACTTATAAGATTAAATGGAAATATTATAAGGACATAACCTAGCAGCTAAAAGAGGACCTAAAGGGTTGCAAATAAGCTATATAGCGCTTTTATAAGCAATACCCTAAGAAGCCAGGGCCCCCAGATTCGGTACAAGATAAGGAAAAGCTATGCTAAGGTTGTGGCCGACCACCGTATAAAAAATCTATAGTGGTTAAGATGTTATGGAACTTCAACCGGTGGTTAAAGTTATCTAATTAGTTAGAATTCTCGCCAAGAGCGCCACACACCAACTTTATTTAATAAGCCAACTAATTAGGATTTTTTAATATTTCTATAGCGAAAACAGGTGGTCCCGCGTACTACCTGTTTGAAGTTATTTGTTTGGTTTGGGGACCAAACCTTCTAAAGAGGGGAGTACTGTTACAGCACTGACCTAACGCATACTGTTTCCTACTATTGGCTAGCCCACCACTAGCGCCTTGGCGGCTGGCCCTACTCTTTGTATATAATACCCCCTTTTACCCTTCTTCTCTTCTTTATAGCACAACGTAGTTATTTAGTCTACTTCATTGCAGCACTATAACACATTAGTAGAAGTTATAGAAACCTAGAAATAATTATACCCCCTTTACGGTCCTTGGGGGTTCCTATTAATTAATTATAGCCGTTTTTTCTAGGTCTGCCTTAATTCCGTCCATACTAATAATAAACCCTAGGTACTCAGTGCGCTTAATACTAAATTCTAACTTTTTAATATTGGCCTAGAGACTAGCTTTGCAGAGCCGTTATAGGACTTTATAGACATACTCCTTATATTCTAGTTTATTCTTAGAGTAAATTATAATATTATCTAGGTAGGCTGTGTAGAAGTTATTAAGGTAGTTAAAGAGTACGTTATTTATATACCGTTGGTATATAGCCGGTCCGTTAGTTAGTCTAAAAGGTAGTACTTTATATTTATATAATCCGTAGCGGGTCTAAAATATAGTAAGATCCTTAGATTTAGGGTCTATCCTAATCTAGTAAAAGGCCTGGCGGATATTAAGCTTTATAAAAATCTTAGCCTTACTTATATAGGCTAGTGTTTCTTTAAGTAAGGGTAGCAGATATTGGTCTTTATAGGTTATATAGTTTAGTTTATAGAAGTTAATACAGAAATGGAGTCCACTATTAGGCTTTTTTGTAAAGAGAATAGGTAAGGTAAAGGGGACTTAGCTAGGCTTAATAAAGCCCTTATTAAGGTTGTTAATAAGGTACTGCTTAGTAGCCTATAGCTTATTAGTAGATTGCTAGCGAAGGGGGCTATAGCTAAGGGTGTTTTCTTTATCTAGCTTAATCTTAATCTTATAGTTATACGGTTAGTAAGGCGGGAGTATATTAGATACTGTCTTGGAGAATACGTCTTTAAATTCCTAGTATTAGCGGAGTAGTTTCTATTCTACTAGCTCTTTATCTATAAGCTTATTTTCCCCACTAAGCTAGTTATAGGCTAGGGCTTCCTTGTCTTTAATTATCTGGTTAATTTTATATAAGCTAGTTATAAAGGCAACGGTATTAGGCTGTCTTAAGTTCTAGTAGAACCCTATGGCGCCAATATAGCAGATATTAACTGGTGGGAGGTTTATAGGTTTCTTTATAGACGTTTTATAAACTGTATTTTATAGTTAAGGACTTACGGCCCTCCTTAGCTCCTATTTTATCTTCCGTAAGTTATCTTTCCGGTCTATTTATTTAGTATAGCGTCTAATATTCCTTGCTGTTCTTTATAGCTATATAGGGCCTAGTTTATCTAGCTTATTACTAGCTTTCTAGGTCCCTAGTATTAGCGGCACAACATTAGTAGTCTGGGAGCGTTAGAGTATACGGATTCGTTACGGATTAAGTTATATATCTTTCTTAAATGCCTAGTTCCTATATATAGCGTTAGCCTAATACACGGTGTCTATTTATGGCCGTATAAGGTTTTCCATTATAATGCTAATTTCCTTTATAAAAGATAGTATTGGGGGTAGAGTTTTGGGCTAGATAAGCCGACTACTCTATACTTTAAGCTGTAAGCCTAAATAGGCTAGCTGTCACGATGACGAAGTATCACATGCGAACGCTAGATGAACAAGCATCAGATTCGTAGAATTGATAGCTACGTATAGCTGTTATAGAGACTCAAGAGGATTGCTAGAGAGCTTAACAAGGATGCAGCTGCGGGCGAATCTATATAGGGGCAATTGGGGCGGATAAACTATCTGCCAAGCGATATCAAATAAGGAAAGGAAAGCTACGCGTCTAGCGTAGCGCGTGTCGCGGGCAGTCCCGTGACACTAGCTATTTTCTTCCTAGGATTATATTGTGGCTTCCTAAGTCCGTAATAAGAAAGGGGACGTTATACTACCTTTATCCGTTAACGCGGAGGTAAATCCGTAAGATAGTTATAATAGGTAGTTCTATTTGTCCATTATACCCATAAATAGGAATTAGTTTAAGCAGTTCTTTAAAGGGTGTATTTAAAAAGTTAGCCAGCTTTATAGTATACTAGGTGTCTATTAAGGCAAAGGTATTTACTCTAGAGTTAGCTAAAGCAGAGGTTAAAACTTAATATCTATTATAGAATAAAGTATAAGGGATAGTATAGCTTTTTCCACTAACTAGCTGACCCAGATTAATATATAATATATTAATCCCTTTTGACCCTAAAGGGGAGTCTTTCTCTAAGGTTCCTCTTTTTCTAACTTTACCTCTACGCTGTCCTCCTAGATTAGTAGGACCTTATCCTTTTTTACATTTATTAGGCATTTAGCTGTACAGTAACCCTTTTAGCCGTATATAAAGTAAGCTCCTTAGTCGCTAAGGGCCTATCTATAGGGGTCGCTATATAAAGGCCAAGTATACGCTAGAGTCACGGCAGGACTAGCTGCATGGCTAGCCACTAGGTTAATAGTAGGCAATATAGTTAGTGCTATAGGGGTTGCAGATCTTACTAGGGCATTACGGCCCGTTCTTATAGTACTTATGTTTTGGTTAGCGGAGCTTCTAGCCTTATACTGCTTAGCATATATCTTAATTTAATAAAGGCCCTAGTCTATAGCTAGGTATTAGTCCATAAGTTCCTTTGGTATCTATACGGTAGTATAAACCGGCAGTACGGCGCGCTATAGGTCTAGGGTAAGCTTATTAAAGAGGTCTAGTATTAGATCTTCCTAAGAGATTTAGGCCGATTTAGCTAGATATAAAAAGCGGGTTTAAAAAGCTAAGAAGGTTTCCGTTATTTTTATTATTAGGCTTTTATAATTAAGATGGGCATTCTATACCTTAAAGAGGTCCTTATAAATAGAAGATAGGTAATTAATTATCTCTTCTTTAGAGAGGAAGGGGTTTGCTAAGTCCTAGGCGTATTATGGACGTAGATGTAACGGAGCCTTATAGTAGGAACTACGGTAGACTCGTTAATAGGCTAGGTGTATAGGTAAACAAGAAGTTAATAACTTAATAATAACTAGTGGAGTGGTTGCCTAATAGATTAACTCCTATTATATTCTAAGATTTACTATAAAGAGAGAACTATCTAGGTAGGGACTATAGTCCTTTAAATATATAACCGTACTCCTAAGAAATCCCTTTGCTCTATCTGCTCTGTCTGCTCTATTTACTTTATTATAGATCTTATAGATTATATAGATTATATAAATCACCTTATATAACCTTGGTTACTATTCCTCATTATATAGTTCCACTGGCTCTATCCTAGACCATGCCTATATTAACCAACTAGCTTTTTCCAACTCTTCCCCAAGTAGTTGTAACACTGTACTTAAGCTGTCTGTAACACTATCTCCCTCCTCTTTATCTTCGTCCTTAAAGATTCCTAACATCTCCAAGTCGTCCACTAAAGGTGTGATGTCCGTTTAATTAATTTAGTTAATATCTTTACTTATAATACCTAAAGCATCCTCTTCCTCTTTAACCCTTTATTGTGCGCGTACGGTTTCCTCCATACTGTCGCTTGGTAAGGTTATACCGTCTCTATATTCTCGTTATGCAAAAGAGGAATTGGTCTATGTTATATTGGCAAGCCCTTTATCTTGGCAACCGTCCTCTTATTTAAAGTGCATTAAAGCAAATATTTAATTGTCCTGTAATGTTCGCTCTGTTTCTAACGCTAAGTGTGCGCATTCTATAACTCTTAGTAGTCTTCGAGTTCCCTAAGTAACTTATTATAGGATCTCGTGTTTAATCTGCCGCTGCGAAGCTTAATAACGAGCTGTTGGTTGCTCTAGCAGAGCTCCGGCGTTCTTATAACGCTAAGTGAGAGGCTGCTGACGCCCAGCAACGGGCTTTTAAGTCTCGTCTCGCTGCTTTTGCTTGGTTAATCCGTCTTAAGAAGGGTTGTAAGAAGGTTCGTTCTAAGGAGTAGAAACTGGTTTAATAGGGTCTTAACGAGCTAGGTAATGAGCAAGTAGTATCTCCTAAGAAGGAAACAACTCCGAGTAACGTAGTAGTTGCTCCTTATAAGTTCCCCTTAGGTAACTCGTCCTTTGGCAATCCTTTTTTAATACTCCCTAACCTGCTTTCTTTTAATACTCCCGTACCTTTCCCATAGTATTCTCTAGGTTGCTTAGTAGTTCCTAGGTAGTCTTAGTATAGCCTATCTACTTTACTTTATACTATATTTTATTATCTACATCCTTATAACTAATAATTTTTAAAACTTGCCATTTATCTCCTTCCTGTCCTCTATATATGTCTGCTTTGTAGACTGGTAGTTTTATATCTTTATGTGCTGGTTCTAGCATTACAATGTGTTGTATAGGGTAGATCTTTATTTTGGCTAGTAGGTCTAACTTAAACATAACTAATAAAATCCTTTACTTAATTCCAAAAGGTCCTAGTCTAATATAGTCCAACTTCTTACTTAGTCATTAACTCTTAAAATTTTTATATAGTAGCTATACTTTATCTCCCTCCTTAAGGTCTAGTCCCTTAAATCTCTTAGCATTATAGTACCTTTTTATTTATTCTTATACTAGTTTAGCTGTTTCTTTAAGGTTTGCATAAAGATTTATTAAAGTCTCTATTCTTTACTTAGCTATACTACTTATTTTCTTTACTTAATATAGTAATAACAATATTCTTAGTTTATACCCGTAATTCGCCTTAAATAGTAACATTCCTATTCCTTTTTGTGGTATTATATTATATATAAACTATATAACTAGTAATAACAATACCTAATTATTCTATGCGTAATTAATATAATACCTTAAATACTATTCTAGTGTCTAGTTTAGTCTTTCTATTTATCCATCTATTTGTAAATAATATACTATTAATATTACTACATAAATCCTTTATTTGGCTAGAAATACTTCCTAAAATACTACTATAAATCTTAAATCCCTATCTAATATAATCTTATCTAGTGCTCTATGTCTTATTGTTGGTCACACAGGGTGACTCACCAATAACGACTACTCGAGTAGGTTACAGTGATGTTGGTTAATAAAGCTTATTCATTGGAATAAGGGAGGGCGAGGAGCGTAAGGCTCCTCCCCACGCTAGTGCCGTGGCGGCATGTAATAACACGTAATAACCACTTGCCTTATTCCCAACACTAGCAACTCTTCTTTTGTGGTTATTGTCTATATATATATATCGCTTGGCTAGCGGAACAAATACCAATCCTCCTCACTTACTATTGCTGTTGCAATATAAGTTTCGCTGTCCTAAAGTTTGCCTTTTAGCACGTGGTGCTTCTTGCTTAGGTAGGCGTCGTATTAGGGCCGCCAAGGCGCTAGTAGTAAGTGAGCCAATAGCGATTTTCCATACCAGGCATGGAAAATCCTAATTGGCTAGTTAAAATTAGGGTCTATAGAGTGTTATATTCTTACTTCCTTTTAACCCAACCTTTAACCCGTATACGTAGAGTATTTATATTAACGAATGTTTCTAGAGCCTTATTTAGGTTTGCCTTTGTTATTACATCTACTAGGTTGTCTTAGCCATTAATCTATTAAATCTCAAAGAGTTCTTGCCGTTTATAGGATTGCTAAAGTGCTATAATGTTAATTATAAGGCGCTTCTCCTTTATGGTACCAAGCTTAACTAAATACTTATAAAGGGAGTATAAGTCGGTATATACAACTATAGGGATAATGGGAAGTCCGAGTTAATCTATAATTATCTTTAGGGTAGTTCTAATTGCAATTGCCATATTAACTCCGCTAACTATTCTATATATCTCTAACGCTAGAACGCTTTAAGTAATATATTTACTCTTAGTTAAGCTCTAATAGATAAGATTACTATAGATTATAAAGTCATTCTCTCTAGTAGATTCATTTGCGATAATAATCTTATATCCTAGCTGGGAGCTAAAATCTTTATTATTTATAAACAATCTATTAACAAATACAAAGAGCTTAACGGTGGGAAGATTAATAGGCACATAGAGTAGTCCCTAATTAAGATAGTTTATTTGCCAAAAAAGACGCTTATTTAGGGCAAGGACGTTATCCTTAATTAGTTTCTAGTGTTGGGCGGTAATAGAGAGATTAAATGAAGCCTTAGGTTGATAGATAGAAGCAATATAAGCTCCGCAAGTGCGTTGCTCTACATATTCTTATTTTAGAGAGTTGACGTTAATAATATTAATCTTCTTGCCTTAACCCTTCTAGCGCAAAGCAATAGAATCCTTATTTAGGGAGAGGATGCATCTATTAAAAAGTAATAGTGTTGTTAAATTAAGCTTTTTCTTTAGCTTTGCTATAAGATTTGCCTTTATTAGCTTATCTTCTTTAAGAGCTGAAAATTGGTCGTCTCTTAAGATAATTGTATTATTAGTTTGTATGCTAATAATTCCAAATGGGGTTCCCGTGGTTGTAATAAGGAAGTATAGATTAAATATAGAAGTAGTTATTAAAAGTTTCTCTTTATGGTGCTTACTATAGGTAGCCCACCAATAAGTTCCTGCCTCTGTAATTCCATATAATGGCTTAAGCACAACCATAATTATATCTTTGGGATATTGGTGGCGAATTTGCTCTAGAAGGTATGCTAATATTAAGCGCTAAAGGTGTGTCTCTAATTGGGTATAGGCCTAAGTAATATCTTATAAATAGACCGCCATTCTATTCTTTATTAAGGAGGGAGCTAGCATAATAATAACTTGCTAACTAGCTTGTTAAATTATAGGAGATTGCGTAAGAATTACCTCCTTGCTATTATTGTTATAACCTTAAATAATAAGCCTTAATTTCTTAAATGGGGTATTAGTAGCTTTACCTTTAATCTTATTAACTATTCTTAACTTAAAGATGCGAACTTTATTGAACTTAGTAGGGTTATACTTCTTAAATTTAAAGACTTCTCTTATAATAAGGCCATTAATCTCCTGTTTATTGGATGTTTGGAAAGGAGCTTCTAGGGTTATAATACGACCTTCCTTTTAGAGCTATTTTGCGAGTTTAAAGTTAGCCTTCTCCTTAGCTGTTATAAAGGCTATTAATAGCTTAACTCTATTCTTAATAGCGGCAATAAATTGCTCTTTGAAATTAACAAGATATTAGTAATTTTGTAATCCTTTTAGGTAACCTCTACCGCGTTATAGTTGTGGCGTATCTACTATAATTGTATTAGAATCGTGGTCGCCTTCTAGAGCTTATTAATTGTGGCTCTCCTTTAGGGCATCTTCTATGGTATTCTATAAAGGTTTAGAACTGTTATCTTTGTAGTAAGGCTTAATAACAGTTAAACGGAATTAAGTGGGTCTGTAAGGTATCTAAATAGTGCAAGTTTAACCATTAATTGTAATAAGTTGATGTGGGCCTAACTACCCTCCCTTTTTACGCTATACGCGTACCTTAGACTAGAGTGGCAGATTAAGCGTAGTTAAGGTATTTAGGCTATTTCTTATTCCTAGTGCGTTGTTAACCTAATATATAGTATAGAGATGTTGGACCTCCTTTGTTGCCTTATAAATAGCCTTAGCTCGTTATATAACGGAGGGAGATAGTAGAGAATTGTTAGTTATTTAAGGGTAGGCGCTAAAGACTAGTAGTGTAGGTATAAGTCTATCCGGGCTAGCGGAATCATTAATAGCTTTAATAGCTATTTGTAAGGTAAGTTCTTTGCTAGTGTCCTCTAGTTCCAAAGAGATAATCTTATATGCGCAGTGTAATGGCGTGTAATATTATTCCACTTTTCTAATGCTATTATGTGCCTTAATAGGGACTTCCTTAACCTTAATTGCTATTGCCTTTATCTATTATTAAAACTCTATAGATAAAAAGTTCTTTCCTATATTATGGACGATTTAATTAGGGGGTCCTAGGTAGACATTAATCTAGTATAATTAAAGGGTATCCTATACGTTTCTAGCTAATATATCCTTTAAGAAGCGTGCGGCTTGGAAGAAGGTTAAGAAGTTAATAACTTAGAGTACTAGCTTGCCGCTAAGATATATAACGTTAATAATAATATAGAAGTTGAAGTTATAGTTATCTTTAAGGGTGAACTTGAATCGGCTAAGGGACTTCTGGTTTATTTGGCAGTGATAGTAGTACTTTATAAGATGCTTAATTGCCTTAACCTTAACTTTATAGCCTGCTCGCTAAAGAACCCTAAGTAATTGGTAAACGGATAGGTGGCCAAAATGATAGTGTAGTTGATATAACTCTAACTTAGTTAAATGGCTCTAAGCAATACTCTTTTCTGGTTAATAAAGGAGTAACTAGGGGTGACCCTACTTGCGTATAATGGGCACCTAATTATCTCCCTAAATGAGTACATTCTTGAGGTTATTAAGCTTAACGCTTAATTTATCTATATCTCTAATACAAAATAGGAATGGGGTGTTTGTGGGGATAATATAGAAAGTGATATACCCTAAGGGGGTTTAGACCCTAATTGTGCTAAGAGAGATTGTAGTACCCTTGCTAAAATAAATTGTGTATTGGCCTGCCGTTAAATAGTTAATCTAGACAGAGCTATTAAGCTGCTAAAGGGCTTAAACTTAAGGTTCTTCTACTGTAGATACTCCTGCGGCTCTAGTATCTGGCATAATACTATAGAAGATGTTCGCCAAGTATCTATTATTAAAGAAGAATATAGAACTCTTCTTTAGCTTATTAAAGATATCCAACTTTATGATAGAGTGGAGCGTAGATTAGTTATTTAGAATAGCGATGGTTTATATACCATTTACCTTACTATACTTAGTGAAGTATTGGTTAGGAGAGTAGTTCTTAATTTCTATATTTATAAGGAGCTATTTGGCCTTATTAACCTTACCCTTAAGATCTTCTACGCCTTTATATTAAACCAGAAAGCTTTAGAAGTAAGCTATAGTAACTTTATAATTTTTAACGTTTCTTGCACTCTGGCGAAACTTGTTATATGCCTCCTTTCGTTTATTAAGAGAATGCCTAGTTAACTAGCAATTTGGTTTTTTACAAACATAGCACTTCTTCTGGCGATTACTTTGGAATGAACCTCTATAAGGACCTCCACCTTTGCCTTATGGTCGTTAATTATACCCTCTGCCGTATTGCCTATTATGGCCACTATATGTTTAATCAGTCCAGTTGTGATCGTATTGGTTGGGCGGGTTGATTAAAGTAGGTTGGAGTTAGGCGTTAAATTGCTGTACTTCTTAAGAGCGTAGAGTGGTGCTAATAGAAGATCTTAATTAAGCATACACTCCTTTATAAGTATTTGTAGGATTAAAGAGAGCAAGGTTATATTCTTTAACGCCTTAGTATACGCTAATAACTTGATTATGTAGGCTAAAATCCTCTTAATATGATTTGGATAAACCACGCTGAATTATCTAAAGTTAATTAAAGAGCTTTTAAAGATAATTAAGCCGAGGGACACCTAGGTTTGTAGTAATAATCCTTAGGAAGGTAGTCTCTCTCTATTCTAATATATACTGCTGCTTGTTTTCTTCTGTTTTAAAGTGGCATCTTGACTTATATATTATGCGGTTGAAATTGTATCCTTTTCCTGCTAAATAATTATAATAGAAGGTACTAGCTCGGCCCTTAAGCATAACGGAATAGGCGTTGTGGTATTTATTAGACTCTATTCCTACCTCCTAGCAATAGTTGTAGAAGATGCGTAGTTTTAAATTGAGAATATTATATAATTCCCCGCTAAACTTCTTCTCCTAATCCAAATAGAGCTTCGCAAGCTTTGTAAGCAATTTTAAACTGCCTCCGATTTAAGATTGAGATAGAGGAGGTGGGAGTTGTATTATAGGCTGCAGTGGGGACGTAGGTCTAGTCGGTGGGGTCTAAAGGCTATTAGATCGCGAAGCAGGGGGATCTTGTGCTTGCTAAAGGGCAGTAGTTGAAGTTGCGGGTTGAATTGGTTAATATAGGGGAGTTAAAGACGGAGGTAGATGCGTCTCTAATAGTGTATTGCTTAGGTTCCATCGTGAATTAAGCTTCCTTATAGTATATAGTTGGTGCTTAATCTCTTATAGAGTTTATTTATGCTCTTCTTTTGTGTTAATAACTTGCTCCTAAATGTTATCTCTAATGGCACCCCTATCTATAGGTACGAACACTCTATTCTCCCGTAGGAAGTTACGGAAGTCCCATATAATATCCTTGTTTGCAGGAGCCTATATTTCCTTTGTCTATCTAATAAAGTCTTCCTTTATACAGTACTATAGCATAGTGTCGTTGTATTCGCTGTCTTTATAGTATGCTATATGGTGTAATAAGAATCCGTTTAAGTCTTGTTAATTGACATCTTTAGGATTAATTATAGCGGTTTTCTATATCTCTGGGTTAATGTCGTCCTTATACTTCTTTGGGTAGGTTAACGCCATAATAGCTATTATTAAAGATTGTTTAACGCGTTTTGATAAAAATTAAGGGAAATAAAGGTTGTTTAATATGTAGTTGGGTAGTAATCATGATCCTATAGTCTGCGAAGGTACACCGAAGGTATTAAGATGGTTGTTTTAACGCGTTTTAGACGTTGACTTAGGACCCTAGGTTTAGTAACACTTCTGACCTAAAGTACTCGACCAAATCTTCGTAAACGTGGTTGTTCTGCGTAATAGACGTAACTTGGTATCTCCTAGTACTTAGTAACACTTCTATTACTAGTTTTCTGTAAGTCTAAGGTAGTATAGTATCGCCAGGATCCATTCTATATAAGCGTATATGGCACCCCTGCACGAGACTGTCTCTTCTGTTTAAAAACCTAGCTAGTCTGTGGTTGACTATATATTCAACCACTGATCAGTGTTGGTTATATAGGGTAACTCACCAATAACGACTACTCGAGTAGGTTACAGTAATGTTGGTTAATAAAGCTTATTTATTGGAATGAGGGAGGGCGAGGAGCGTAAGGCTCCTCCCTACGCTAGTGCCGCGGCGGCACGTGACAATATGTGACGACCACTTGCCTCATTCCCGACACTTATAAATACTTCTTTAATATAGATTCTAGCAACATCTTCTACTAATATCTCTTCTATACACGCTATAAGGTATCCCTACTTTATAAGCTTATCCACTATTACTAAGATCGTATTATAATCTTGTTCTATAATAGGATCTCTTAACTTTAATAACTTAATAATAAAGTCCTATAATATAACCTCCCATAGTCTTTCTAGTATTTTAATAGGTTGTAGCCCTCTATATAGCTTATACCTTATTAGTTTATTTCTTTAGCAGTCTAGATACTCTCTAATAACCTTCCTAGCTATCTTCTAGATTTCTTAAATAATATATTCCTCTTAAACTCTGTTTACTAAAGCCGTTGCCCCATTATAACCTTATATTATTCCCTTATAGAATTCTATAATAAACTCCTCTATAATCTTACTTAGTAGATAGACTAGTTCTTAATTTTTATAGTCTTTATATAGTAGATCTTCCCTTTATACTACTCTAATTCTAGCTTCCTAACTTATTATAGGTGCCTTATAAGTTACTGCTAGCTTTGGATAATTATACCTAATTAATCCATCTTAATCTTTTCGTAATAAAGCCCCTAATAGCTTATCATTATTTTATAACTTAGCTTTTCTACTTAGAGCGTCTGCTTATATATTATCTGTACCCTTAGTATACTAAATTTTAAAATAGTATTCTATAAGCATTTCCGCCCATCTAACCTGTCTTTAGTTAAGTTTCTTTGTTATTAGGAATCCTGTAAGGTTCTTATAATCTATTTTAACTATAAATGGTTTCTCTATGCCTTATAAAAATGCGCTCTATTTCTTAAGTACTGCAACTATACCTAATAACTCCTTATTATAAATGTTATAGTTTAGTTCTAGTGGTGTTATCTTTTAACTATAGTATATTACTAGATGCTATACGTCCTAATGCTTTTATAGCAAGCATACTCCTAGTGCAAAGTCTAATACATCTGTCTTAACAACCATTTCTAACTTTAGTTAATAGATTTTAAGGATTAGTTCCTAGGTAAACAACTCCTTAAGTTCTTAGAATAACTTCTTTTACTTAATTCCCTATACCCACAGTTCCTCTTTCTTCGTTAACCTTATAAATAGCTTAATATTCTTTAACCACTATACAATGAACCTCCTATAGTAGTTGTAAAACCCTAAGAACAATCTTAACTGCGTAACGTTCTCTAGTTCTTGCTAACTTACTATAGCTTTAACTTTCTTTAGGTCTATACTAATTTTTCCTAGTTTAATAATAAATCCTATAAAATTAGTCTTCCTTATAAAAAACTTATATTTCTTAATTACTACTAGCATCTATTCTTCTTATAGTCTCTTTAAGACCTATTTAATATATTCTCTATATTCTTCCTTACTGTCTAAATAGATAATAATATTACTAAGGTATACTATAATAAACTTATTAAGGTGTTCTCCTAACACACTATTAATTCGCTTCTAGAACGTTACTAATACGTTTATAAGCCTAAATTATATAACTAATAGTTTATACAGCCCTTCCTTTAACCTAAATACTGCCTTTTATTTATTGCCTTCCTTAATCCTAATCTAATAGTACACCTATCTTAGATCTATCTTTATAAAGATTTATGTATTGCCTATCTTATCTTAGATCTTGCTAATTAAGGGTAAAGAATACCTATCCTTCCTAGTAATGCTGTTTAACTATCTATAGTTAATACACATCCTAAGTTTTCCATTTTTCTTTAGAATAAATAGTACTAAATATCCTGCTAATAACTGCAATAGTCTAATATATCCCTTCTATAAGTTCTCTTAGACAAACTCTTTAAGCGCTACTAACTTAGTTTTAGTAAGCTTATAGATTAGAAAGAATCTTAGACTTATTTCTAGTTTTAATTCTATCTTATAGTCCCATACTATATACTTTAATAGCTTCTCACTTTCTAGTAACTATAACTTTTTTTTATACTTATGGTATCTCTTTAGTATATAACTTAAGCCTTGCTTAGTCTCTTTATATATTACTCTAACTTAGTACTATACTAACTTAATTTACTGCCGCTTTCTATGTTATTAAGTATCTCTAATATTAACCTAACCTATAACCCAATTAATCTTTAGATTATACTCCTGTAACTAAGGTATTCCTAATATTACCTTATCCTGTCCCAATAGTAGGATATTAAAAGACATTCTAACTTGTCTCCCTTTAATAGTTAACTAAATAGGTCCTATTTTAAGATTAATAATACCTCCTTTATAGGCTATCTAATCTCCTAAAATTATTATAAGTGGATATAGGTATTCCTTTTGTCTATATAGTAACCCCATTTTTTCCACTACTGCTAGTGATATATAGTTCCTTATTGCTCCACTATCTATTAATACTTTAAACTATTAATTTTATCATTTAACTTATAAATTTAAGTATTGCCCTTAAATTCCTTTAAGGGTCTAAGGCTTTTATACTAGTTCCCTCTAGTCCTATACGCCTCCTCTTTTCCTAACTATTAGCTACTAGATTCTCTTTATACTTAGTCCAACTTAGGCCAATACTTAGTTTGCTTTTTATCCTCTACATACTATAAACAAGTATTCTCTGGGTAGTCCCACCACTATTATCTATCTAGGCATTCTTTTATAAGAAATCTTCCTAGTTAAAGTATTAAGTCCCCTTGGCTTTATACTTCTACTAGGTGCCATCTATATATATACTTAACATCTCTAAACCGCTTTTCTTCCAATGCCTAATATATCCTTACTAAGTACTTCCGGTTTTTGTCTTTTAGTGCTCTATATATGTTACATATATTATCCACATAAGCTATCCATAATAGTGTATAATGCGCTAAGTGTCTTAGGTTAACTCTTGGCTTATCTTCGCTTTTAAGTTTAAACCTATACCTAGTCGATCTAACTACTAGTATTTCTGCTATAGGTACTAAGATTTGCCGCTCACTTCTCTAGTCCCTAGATCCTTCTTCTAGGTTCCTTAACGTCATAATTAACGCTCCTTTAATATAACTTATACGTTTTTCCATAATAGGTTAGTCTTAGACTACTTTTTTATCTAGCCACATATAAAAATCTTCCCATTTATCATTATATTATTGCCTATACCACTTTCTATATAACTAGTTTAGTGTATATAGTCTATCTATAAGAAAGTAACTTATTATTACTACATTGTGACATCCTTTAGTATATCTTTCTTTAAACCTAGTTAGGATGTCAAGATCCTCCTCTTGTTCTAGTTTATTTAACCACTTTACCCTTAGCGTCCCTACGCTAGGCCTGTTAGTGATTCTTTATATAGGTACTCTATCCCTTCTACGGTTTTACATGCTAGATCTCTGGTCTAGTTTTTGCTCTTACCATACAATAATTCTTAACCTAAACTTATCCATAATTTCTTGTTTTCTACGTCTTGCAGCTAAATCCTTAAAGTCGTCTTGCTTCTTAATCTTGGTATTAACTGTTTAATCTTTAGGCTAAACACTACATTCTCCTAGAATTACTAATGTTCTTATTTATTCCCCAAACTTATAGTTCTTAAACTTACGTCCTATACTTATTTATTTGTCTATAAACTAAGTCACTACTCTTTCCCATTGGTTTTTATCCGTTATAGGTTCCTAAGCTGTCCTTATCACATCTTATAAGTCTAGAGCCTTCTATATCTCTTCTTAAGAATCTTAAACCTATGGCCTTTTACCTTTATTAAGGGGTGAGCTAGCACTAGTAGTCGTCTGCTTACCTAATCATCTTTAAATATTACTCCTTCCTTCTTATAAAGTAATGGATATTATATCTAATAGTGTTATAATACCCATTACTAAACCCGGTTCTATAATAGTCTTAATATCTACTTCTATTTTAACTTCTCTAAAGTCTACATGCTCTTAGTAAGCTGCTCTTATTACCTCATTATTAGTAAATACTTCATTTACGTTAAACTTATTATCTTTAATATCCGATCTACAACCTAGTTTATTAGTTCCTCTAAACTTAGATAATAATAGCTCCTATAGCCAATAGCTTGCGCCATACTTAGTGTCCTTATAAATTTGGCATGCGTTATTATAATAAAACGCGAAACTGTTAATTAAACACTCTTTTATTCCTTACAGTGCACCATTATCCCTCTATATATACATATCTTCTACTACTAGTCTAGTTCCCTTTACCGCGTAGTTACTCTAACCACCTCTATAGTCTCTAGCAAAATAACCTTATTTTCCGCAATTTATATAAGCTCCATCTCTAAACCACTAGCTTTGCTATAGAGTCTGCCTAAACATCTTCTACTACTAAGATCCCTAGTTTAGCCTCTGCTCCTTAGTCCTATAATCACTAGATCCTTAACCTCTAGGTTTCTATAGTTTCTTACTCTATCTTTTAGATTCTTTAGTACCACTTAGGTCCATTAGCTCTGCGCTATACCATGCTTTTTAACTCTACGTCTACCAATATATGCTCTACGCCTTATACAACTATAGAACTCTATCCTAACCTTTCTTAGCCTACTCCCTCTAGTAGATCCTATTATTAATCTTAATTGCTTAATTAATCAATTCCCTTAGGGTGTCTACATCTTCTATTAGAATAATTACGTCCTGGACTTTAGCCTTAAGTCCCTATTTATACTATACTATAAGCGCCTTATTATTCCACTTGACCTATATAGCTAGCGTCTAAAACTATATTATATACTTAATTACTAAAGTGCGCTATACTAAGTTTTAAAGCTTTTGTTCCGCTATAGTTAATACCTCTAGGTCTCCAAATATCTACATTAACCGTTCCACAAACCCGTTCCAACTAGCAAAGATATACCATACGTCTTGGTTAGTAGTTGTTATACCATTTATCTATATTTCCGTGAGATATGGTTCAAACCACTTAAGTGCTCTTCCTATTAGGAATAATCCTGCGTACGCCACTTAATCTAATAATGTTACTAGCTTCGCTCCTTCTTACATAACCTTAAAGTGCATTTACATAAGGAATCCCTTAAGCTTTAACTTCTCTCCTAAGAATCATTTAATTAAAGGTAGCTTAGCCTTTGCTACTCCAATTCCATTAATGCGTTCTTTAAGTATCCTATTATTGTCCTATAAATGATTAATTATTTCTTATAACTAACCTCGTGTAACTACCTGCGAATTAGTATCTGCCATACTGGTGTCTCCGCCTAAGGTAGTTGCTGCCATCAATAACGTCATAACTAGTGCTTTGGGTAGCATATTGTTTGACTTTATTAATACCGTAACTAGGTAGTAAATGTATAACGGAGCCTTATAGTAGGAACTACGGTAGATTTATTAATGGGCTAGGTGTATAGGTAAACAAGAAGTCAACAACTTAATAACAACTAATGGAGTAGTTGCTTAACAGATTAACTTCTATTATATTCTAAGATTTACTATAAAGAGAGAACTATCTGGGTAGGGACTGTGGTCCTTTAAATACACAACCATACTCCTAAGAAATCCCTTCGCTCTATCTACTCTGTCTGCTCTATTCACTCTATTGCAGATCTTATAGATTACACAGATTATACAGATCACCTTATATAACCTTAGTTACCATTCCTTATTATATGGTTCCACCGGCTCCATCTTAGACCGTGCCTATATTAACCAACTAGCTTCTTCCAACTCTTCCCCAAGTAGTTATAACACTGTACTTAAGCTGTCCGTAACAGTAGGTACGTCTATATATCACTACTAGTACGGCCGAAGACATACGCCATTTTAGCTTAGGTATTAGGAAAGTGGTCCATATTAACTTTAAGCTTGTCCTATAATTAAAGCTTCTAATTATTAAATATAGGGTTAGTTCCATTTATAAGCAATAAGGGGTCTATAACCTTTACGGACCGTAACAATACTAATGCTATGTATTAGGCTAGGGCCTTAAGAACTATAGCAAATCTGTTTAATAAGTTAATACTAGATATAGGGGTGTCCCTAACTTTAAGCAGCTCTTAAAGCCGTTTAATTTTAGTATTAGCTGCTATAAGCTCTGCTTAGGGGTTTAAGATAGTAACTGTTTTTTTATCTGAGGTATTTAAGGGTCTTATAGCTACTTTACTAGCTACTATATTTCTTAGTATAGTGGTAGGGGTATTAGTAATTTCTGGTATATAAGTTTCTTTAGGGTTTCTAGTTTATGCGTATTTTTAGGGTTCTGTTTTTTGAGTTCTAGTAATAGTTTTTAGGTCTAATTCTATGTTCTGTTCTAGTTTATGGTCTTATAGATATATTTAAGTTCCTTTTTAGGAAGAAAGGTAGAGACGAGCTTTAGATAATATTAGCGACTCAGTTAATTAAGGCACGAGCATGGCAAGAGGGACGCGCAAGCCTATATAATTAGAATGTCTATAAACAAGGATCTAAAGCTAGAGAAAGAAAAAGAGAAGAAGGGTAGCGCCGCTTGAGGTTTTATACGATCGTCCGGTTACGTAACTGCGACTGTCTGAAACAGTAAGAAACAGTAAGAAACTGTCTGCGATTATCCGCCACAATTTACTGCCATAATCCACCGTTTTCCACTAACGTCGTAACAAAATTAAAGCTTTACTTATAGTTTTAATATAATAATTATTTATTACTTAACGTCTAATTTAGATACCTATTAGGCCTATATAAACTACTTCTTATTTATATATAAGAAGAAAACTCTATTTAAGAAAACCCTATAATTAATTTCTTTATCTTTTAGAACTCGCCTGTTTAGCGCCTATAAGTTACCTATAGTGCTTTACTACCTTACTTTTTAACCTTTTTAGGAACTACTACTACTATAATAAGCCTATGGATGCGCTAGTATTATAAACTTTACTTTACTACTATAGAGTTATTAGGGGGCGCCTAATACTCGCCTTTTTACCTTTTATTACTATTTTCTTTATAACCTAAAACTGGTTTAGTATATTTTAGCTAATAAGCTACTAGGTAACCGCCTTAAGACCTTTTTATATTAAAAGTAGTATATTATAGTTCTCTACGCTAGCTACTAAGAGTATTACTTTTTAGTTAGTGCGTAAGGGGTATAACAGTATTATATATTTTAGTGTTTGTCTTAGCTAGCTATATTATAGTTTTAATATATAATATTATATTAAATTAGATAGATAGATATATATAATCTATAATAATATATTTAATATATTTAATAGTTACTAAAAAAAGTACTTATATATATATAAAATATATATAAAATATAAGTACATAATAAAGTTATTAGTAATAATAATAATAGATATAGTTTATAATAAATACTACTTTTTTAAGTTTAAATTTAATATAAATATATTGTTATGTTTTAAATTCTTTTATTATAAAATTATAATTTTAATAGTGTTGGTAACACAAGGTGATATTACGTAGCTACAGTTTATAGATAGTATGATAATGGTTAATTGATTCTTGATAGGAATAAGGAAAGGGGTAAGAAACTTAAGGTTCCTTACCACGCTAGGGCTATATCAACATGTAACGGCAACATGCCTTATGTGATGGCAACTTGCCTTATTCCTGACACTGGCAACTCTTCTTTTTATAGTTACCATCTACATATATACAAACAGACAGGATGCGACAATACTAGATAGTGTACAACAATACCAAACAATATGCGACAATATGCGATAATGCGGCAGTTGGTAGAATTTGGCGGATAACGCAAAGACGGGTGGGCCGCTAAGGCGCTAGTAATAAGTAAGCCAATAGCAATTTTCTATCCTAGGGATGGAAAATCCTAATTAGCTAGTTTAAGTTAGGGTCTATAGAATATCATACTCCTACTCCCTTTTAACCTAACCTTTAACTTATATATATAGAGTATTTATATTAACAAACGTTTCTAGAGCCTTGTTTAGGTTTGCCTTTATTATTACGTCTACTAGGTTATTTTAACCGTTAATCTATTAAATCTCAAAGAGTTCTTGCTGTTTATAGGATTAATAAAGTGCTATAATATTAATTATAAGGCGCTTCTCCTTTATAGTACCAAGCTTAACTAAGCACTTATAGAGGGAGTATGAATTGGTGCATATAATTATAGGGATAATAGGAAGTTCGAGTTAATCTATAATTATCTTTAGGGTAGTTCTAATTGCAATTACTATATTAACTCCGCCAACTATTCCGTATATCTTTAACGCTAGAACGCTTTAAGTAATATACTTACTCTTGGTTAAGCTCTAATGGATAAGATTGCTATAGATTATAAAGTCATTCTCTTTAGTAAATTTGTTCGCGATAATAATCTTATATCCTAACTAGGAGCTAAAATCTTTATTATTTACAAATAATCTATTAATAAATATAAAGAGCTTAGTGGTAGGAAGATTAATAGGCACGTAGAGTAGTCCCCAATTGAGATAGTTTATTTACTAGAAAAGACGTTTATTTAGGGCAAGAACATTGTCCTTAGTTGGTTCCTAGTATTAGGCAGCAATAGAGAGATTAAATAAAGCCTTAGGTTAACAGATAGAAGCAATATAAGCTTTATAAGCGCGTTACTCTATATATCCTTGCTTTAAAGAATTAGTATTAATAATGTTAATCTTCTTACCTTAACCCTTCTGGCGTAAAGCAATAGAATCCTTGTTTAGGGAGAGGGTGCATCTATTAAAGAGTAATAGTATTATTAAATTAAGCTTTTCCTTTAGCTTTGCTATAAGATTTACCTTTACTAACTTATCTTCTTTAAGAGCTAAGAATTGGTCGTCTCCTAAAATAATTATATTATTAGTTTATATACTAATAATTCTAAATAAAGTTCCTATAGTTATAATTAGGAAGCATGGGTTAAATATAGAAGTAGTTATTAAAGGCTTCTCTTTATAGTGCTTGCTGTAGGTAGCCTACCAATAGGTTCCTACCTCTGCAATTCTATATAATGGCTTAAGTATAACCATAATTATATCTTTAGGATATTGGTGACGAATTTACTCTAGAAGGTATACCAATATTAAGCACTAAAGGTGCGTCTCTAATTGGGTATAGGCCTAAGTAATATCTTATAAATAAACCGCCATTCTATTCTTTATTAAGGAGGGAGCTAGTGTAATAATAACTCGCTAACTAGCTTGTTAAATTATAGAAGATTATATAAGAATTACCTTCTTACTATTATTATTATAACCTTGGATAACAAGCCTTAATTTCTTAAATGGGGCGTTAATAGCTTTACCCTTAATTTCATTAACTATTCTTAATTTAAAGATGCGAACTTTATTAAACTTAATAGGGTCATATTTCTTAAATTTAAAGACTCCTTTTATAATAAGACTATCAATCTCCTACTTATTAGATGCTTAGAAAGGAGCTCCTAAAGTTATAATACAACCTTCCTTTTAGAGCTATTTTGCAAGTTTAAAGTCAGCCTTCTCCTTAGCTATTATAAAGGCCATTAACAGCTTAACTCTATTCTTAATAGCGGCAACAAATTGCTCTTTAAAATTAATAAAATATTGGTGATTTTATAATCCCTTTAGGCGACCTCTACTGTGTTATAGTTGCAGTATATCTACTATAATTGTATTAGAATTGTGGTCGCCTTCTAGAGCACATTAATTATAGCTCTTCTTTAGGGCATTTTCTATAGTATCCTGCAAAGGCTTAGAACTATTATCTTTATAGTAAGGCTTAATAACAGTTAAATGGAATTAAGTAGGTCTATAAGGCATCTAAATAGTGCAAGTCTAGCCATTAATTATAATAAGTTAATATAGGCCTAACTATCCTCCCTTTTTACGCCATACACGTACCTTAGACTAGAGTAGCAGATTAAGCGTAGTTAAGGTGTTTAGGCCATTTCTTATTCCTAGTACGTTGTTAACTTAGCGTGTGGCGTAGAGATATTATACCTCCTTCATTGCCTTGCGAATAGCCTCAGCTTATTATATAATGGAGGGAGATAGTGGAGAATTATTAGTTATTTAAAGGTAGGCGCTAAAGACTAGCAATATGGGTATAAGTCCATCTAGGCTAGCAGAATCGTTAACAGCTTTAATAGCCATTTATAAGGTAAGTTCTTTACTAGTATCCTCTAGTTCTAAAGAGATAATCTTATATACATAGCGTAATAGCGCGTAATATCGCTCTACTTTTCTAATACTATTATGTGCCTTAATAGGGACTTCCTTAACCTTAATTACCATTGCCTTTATCTATTATTAAAACTCTATAGATAAGAAGTTCTTTCCTATATTATAGACGATTTAATTAGGGGGTCCTAGGTAGACATTAATCTAGTATAACTAAAGGGTATCCTATATATTCCTAGCTGACATATCCTTTAAGAATCGTGCGGCTTAAAAGGAGGTTAAGAAGTTAATAACTTAGAGTACTGGCTTGCCGCTAAGATATATAACGTTAATAATAATACAGAAGTTAAAGTTATAGTTATCTTTAAGGGTGAACTTAAATTGGCTAGGGGACCTCTGGTTTATTTAGCAGTGGTAGTAGTATTTTATAAGATGCTTAATTGCCTTAACCTTAACTTTATGGCCTACTTGCTAAAGAACCCTAAGTAATTAATAAACGGATAGGTGGCCAAAACGATAGTATAGTTAGCGTAATTCCAACTTAGTTAAATAGCTCTAAGCAACACTCTTTTCTAGTTAATAAAGGAGCAACCAGGGGTAACCCTACTTACGCATAATAGGCACCTAATTATCTCCCTAAATAAGTACATTCTTAAGGTTATTAAGCCTGACGCCTAATTTATCTATATCTTTAATATAAAATAGAAACAGAGTGTTTGTAGGAATAATATAAAAAGTAATATACCCTAAGGGGGTTTAAACCCTAATTGTGCTAAAAGAGATTATAGTACCTTTACTAAAACAAATTATGTGTTGGCCTGCCGTTAAATAGTTAATCTAAATAGAGCTATTAAGCTGCTAAAGGGCTTAAACTTAAGGTTCTCCTGCTATAGATACTCCTACGGCTCTAGTATCCAGCATAATACCATAGAAGACGTTCGCCAAGTATCTATTATTAAAGGAAAACGCAGAGCTCTTCTTTGGCTTATTAAAGATATCTAACTTTATAATAAAATGGAGCATAAATTGGTTATTAAGAACAGCAATAGTTTATATACTATTTACCTCACCATACTTAGTAAAGTATTAGTTAGGTAAGTAGTCCTTAATTTCTATATCTATAAAAAGCTGTTTAGTCTTATTAACCTCACCCTTAAGGTCTTCTACGCCTTTATATTAAACCAGGAAGCTTTAGAAGTAGGCCGCAGTAACCTTACAATTTCCAACATTTCTTATACTTTAACGGAACTTGTTATATACCTCTTTTCGCTCATTAAGAAAGTGTCTAGTTAACTAGTAATTTGGCTTCTTATAAACGTAACACTTCTTCTAGCAATTACTTTAAAATAAACCTCTACTGGGACCTCCATAGTTGCCTTATAGTTAACATTAATTATACCCTCTTCCATATTCTCTACTACAGCCACCATATATTTAATCAGTCTAGTTATAATTATATTAGTCAAGAATACTTAGTTAGGTAGGGTTTTCAGTATAGAACTATTAAGATTCTTATATTTACATTACAGTACCTACAGCAGAGCATAGCTTAGTATATACTCCTTTAAACATATCCACAGGTTTATATAGCGCCAAGTTACACTTAGGAACACTATAGCATGCTAAAATAACCTAGTCCCTTAGGCTGTTCTCATTTTAGTAAGTTTCAGTAAGGCCACATTAGATTTTCTAGAGTTTATTAAAGAGTAATTAAAGGCACTCTAAACAAGTCTTTGTTAGGTTAGAAGCAATAACTCTCTAGAATATAGTCTCCCGCCATTTAGACATATAAAGTTAGCAATTCTTATTAGTCTTAAAGTAAGCTCTGGTAAGCTAAAGCATTACATTAAAGCTATAGTTTTTACCCGCAATATGGTTATAATAGAATGTCGCTGCCTATCCCTTTAACATAATAGAGAAAGCATAGTAGTACTAATGGCGTTGAATTCCAACCTTATTGCAACAGTTATAGAAGACCTATAGTTTTGCTCTAAGCATATTATATAGTTCTCCTCCAAACTTCTTTTCTTTATCCAAATATACCTTCATCAGATTCGTGACTTCTTATAGTAAAGGATTACCAGTTAGCTAGAGTAGAGGAGGTAGAGGCAGAGCAACTCTAAATAGGAGGGCACCTCTAGGTAAAAAAGCAGCTCTAGGTAGGGGGTTAATATTCTAGGGGTTTTAATACAAATTAAAGTTGCCTTCCAAAGAATATGGGTTATTTTTAGGTTTCCATAGTTAACATATAATCTTAGCTTCCGTCCATATTAGTTCTTCTATACTAGTAATAACGGCCTAAATATTACTAGCAATTGGGTTACCATTTTCAGCAACGTATACCCCATTCCTATAAAGGAAGTCTTAAAAATCCCAAACAATATTAACGTTACCAAGTGCCCAGGTATCAGCAGTCCATCCCACAAAATCCTCCCTAAAATACTCCCATAGTTATAAATCGGTATAGCATCTATTTCAGTAGAATATAATATGGTGTAGAAGAAAGCCGTTAACTTGTTTTACAGTATAAGTTGTTATATCAAAGGCAAATTCGTCCCAATCTTCATTAATAAGTTTCGCGTACTTAGCTACCCCTAGTAGTAAGAAGTCTTTCCAGTTATTTAAAGTAGGCGTAGCCATATTTTTAGAGGGAGGGAAGTGTTATTAGTGTAGGGATTGTCGTTTAGTACGCGTTCGGACGTATATTTGCGATTATAGGGCTTAGGACCAGTTCTGGCCTTAAATCGCGAAGACTTATAAAGCGTATTGTTCTGCGTAATAGACGCAAGAATCCGTAATCTCAGAAAAGCTCAGGACCAGTTCTGGCCTTTTAGATCCTTAAATTCATAGAAGAGTTCTATTTAAGGTTCAGAACCAGTTCTAACCTTAAAAGACAGCTTCCTCTAGCATAAGTAGCACTAGTATAGTAGCTCGTCTCTTCTTAGTGGAATACCTAGCTGCTCTATAGTATAACAGTGAAGTTAACCACTAATCAGTGTTGGTAACACAAGGTAATATCACGTAGCTACGGTTCGTAGATAGTATAATAATAGTTAATTAATTCTTAATAGGAATAAGGAAAGGGGTAAGGAACTTAAGGTTCTTCACCACGCTAGGGCCATATCAACACGTAACAGCAACATGCCTCGCGTAACGGCAACTTGCCTCATTCCCGACAAATAGTTAATAAGTTATATTTAAATTTTTATGGAATTCTATTAGGAGGTTATTAAATTATAAATAATAGAAAAAGTAGAAAACCTTATATAAGAGATAATACCATATAAAAGGCAGCTTAAATTTCTACTTATTTAAATATTTTAGTATAATTAGGAGTTTTTTTAGGCTTTAGCAATTCCAATAAATCTAATATAGCCTTAATTGGAGCTATATTGGTGGAGATAAAAACAATTAAAATTTTATGCAAGCGATTGTTAGGCGAGGGCGATCGTTAAGCGCTTAGTTATGGTATATATTTAAAATTAAGTTAAAAAAGTACTTTTTTTATAAGCTATAAAATTAGTAATAATTAATTTAACAAAGTTATTATATTACTATATAGTATATTTATAAATATATATATATATATATAAATAAGTTTTTATGGTCTATATAAAGTTCATTACTTATATTATTAAATAAATTATATTAATATTTAATAAAATATATATTTATATATTCATATTATAACCGAGGTTTTATTATAATAAATTAAATATAGAAAATGCCTTATTATAATTAATATTAAGTATAAAAAATATAATTAAGCCCATTATTATGTATAGTTTAACTATTCTAAAAATTTAATATATTTAAAATTTGATTTTTTTACTTTATAGTAGTATAAATAATAACAATTTTACATTTTATTGCATAAAGGGATTTTTTCGCTATATAATGAATTATATTTAAATTTTTATATTAATAGCTATTATAGTTATTAAGTTATAAGTATTTGACAGTGGCCTTTTTTGGTGGTTTTTGGTGCCGTGCACGAGATGGGACCGTGCATAAGGTGGCCCGCGACGTTATTTTACCAGCCTCCAAAACTATAACCCAAAGCTTAATCACGCTGGTGATGAAAAAGTTAGACTCATTAATTTCGACCACGAAATATTAAGAGCCACATAATACCCAAATTTGTCTGCGACCTACTAGAACTACTGCAAACAGATCGCTTAGCGTAGGCGAAGTTTTCACTTCAATAATCTTAAAAGTTCGGTTGGCGGGATTTCGCGCCATTGAGTTCCTGCCTTTATCAACCAGCTTGTTTACAAAATTCAAACTCACTCCTCAATTTATACCTTCACCGCTTCACTTTACAGCCATGGCCACATCCACTCGATCCAAACTTTCCATTCCCGACGACGGCCCCAAATTAGAGTACAAGTTTTTTCGAGAGGCAAAGAAGCAACTTCTGGAAGGTGATTTCTTGCTTCTGACAGACGTGCCTGAGGATTTTGCACTGCCATTAATCGAGGGTCTCCAATCCGATCCGGTTTTTGGTTCTGAAGGCAAATATCGGTATGGAATATCCTAAGGTGAACAATTAATGCCAATACTGAATAGTGTTATGTAGATATAACTACGAGAACGGGGAACTCCTCGCCTTCATGCCAACCGGACTGCACAATTCCCTTCAGCATGCGTTCTATGATATCATTAGGGATATGGTCATCAGTAATTTTATCTCGCAGAACCAATGGGGTATGATTGGCGTCTCGGTTGGGACCAGTAGGTTTCCTCCCTGTCTACCACTCTAAACCTTATATACTAATCACTGATATATAGCGTTTCATAGGTTTGTTGGCCAATATGCCGGAATGTCCAAAGAGCCCGATGTTCAACTGGAAGTCTACGCACGACCATTGGCGCCTGGTATTCCAGCGTACTGCCCAATCTGGGTGAATGAAACTGGCTATTCGGAAAGCAGACCCGCACTAGATCGTGACATCACTAAGTGGCTGGTTGGAACTGCACATGGAGTTCTCCTTGGTATTGAAGTAAAATTCAATAAAAGACAAAATTCAAGGCTCGCAGGCCATGTTATCCTCCATACCAACAACGGCACCACAATTAATAGAAAGGCAAGTATACTCTTAATTATTCTTATTCCATTGTATCTAAATAATCACCATCTAACTGTCCTAGGAAATCTTCCCAGCGCCACCGAATCCCAACGACGATCAGATTGCGTACACGAGGCAAGACCTCTTTGGGAATACGCTACCTCTTGAACCAGGACAAACCCCTGGAGATGTCTATATTTTCAATGTTTCGATTATTCGCGGTAATGCTGCTAGAGAGGCACAAAGGATGAATTTGACACCTGTTTAATCGGCTCAGTTGCTGGTCCGAAATGTGGTCGGGAGCAGCCAAAAGGAGTTTGCGGTTAGTGCTAGAATATCTCCAAAATAATTAGACTCTATATATTATACTCTGCTACTGATACATCTTATTCATACAGATTGAAATAGAACTCATTCATCCCATCTTAAGAAAATCCCTAATTTAACCGCCGGTGTACCAAATCATCCAGCCTAACAGATCCATTCGGCATATTGCTTTCATCTCTCCCTTGAGAGTTCTGCGGCGTGATATCCACCTGCCTAGACCTCGCATTGTTTTCCTCCGTGTTTGCGGTCGATATGTCAGCAATCGGGACTTGCGATCGCTGTCGGCTGCTATTTACTGGTGTTGCCGCTGGTTGAGCTTCTGCGTCTGTGCCAGGCAGCATATTTTCGTCGGCCGTATTAAGTAATCTAGTGATGGCCTGGTTGAGTTCCGGCCAGGCACCGAGGCGTTGGTACCAAACGCGGTCGGTGTTGAAAAGCTTGAGGAGAAGCCAGACTATAGCGAGGAAAGCAGGCTGAGATGGCCTGTTAGTATTTATTGGCAGGCTGAGGGAGGAGCTGATATTTACCCCAATGTATGCAGCTATGACCTCATTTGTGGTAATGTGGCCATGCCACCAACTTGCACTATTAAAGACGAAGACGATTGCCAATGATGCAATGAAGCCAAACCAGGCCCAAGCCGGTTGAAAGTACGCTCCAAAGCTGCGACTCTGGGCTAAGCTTTCGTCTCCCCACCGATACAGTCGTGGATAGGTTTGTCTGACATTATTTCGATGAGCCCCAAGCCTAGATATTATTAGAATGTCTGCTACGTAGCCACAGTAAATATCCTTGGTGAATTTGATTACTGACCACGAATGGTAGCGAATGTAGGCAAGACATTGAGATGCCCAAACACACAAACAACCTGTGCTTCCCATGGTGCTAAGTATATTTATGACCTGTTCTATTGTTAGTTCATGTTACAATATATCCCCATGACGCTTACCTCTCCCACTGAGTCTCCGTGACCTAGCCGAATAAACGGCAACCAGCAAAACGAAATGGCGGATACGAAAAGAGCCCATGCAGGAACACCAGTCCTTGCATGGACAGTACCCAGCTTCGCAAATAGACGGGGGATGCGGCCTGCTCGCCTATCAATCCTCCGAGTCATGCCGAACAAGGATCGAGAGGCAACATAAAGGTTGGTAAGCGCGGTAGATATTACTGAGAACACCAAAGCGCCAGTGATAAATGCAGGCCACACCTTTTCGCCGGCCTCCATTAATGCTATGACGTAGATCGCAGGGCTCTGGTGCGGTAAAGTCGAGTTGTGAGGCAGAGTTGAGTTTTCCTCCCTCCGGTAAATGGTGTTTATCATTCCCTCACAAAACCTGCTTTGGGCCCATGAGGTCGGTAGGGGTAGGTTTGGATCACACCATTTGACGTTCGCCACAAAGCTCGCGACTGCGAGAATATAGAGGACAGTAATAAAATACGCAATAAACTTCACTGGTAGCCGTAGTTGTGTTCGATCCCTTGCCTCAAAGGCCGTCATTGCTACAACTTCGACGCCAATATAGGCAAAGCATGCAGGGACAACGGCGACGCTATCATTTTGTGATTAGATAGCAATTTGAATTCAAGGATGCTGATTACTCACCAAAGTGCAGGGAAAACACCGGTAACAACTTCGTGATCAGCTTTGAAGCCGTCATTGATATCTACATACCACTTCTGTTAGATTAAACCTCGAGAAAGACGACTGGAGAACGAGGCTTACAAGTTGTTCCTATGCGGAGTCTGCTGGCGAAGTCTATTACTATGTCAACAACAGAGCGTTCTTAAATGACAACTGGGATGCCAACCACCATGATTAACCGCAATCATCAACGCGAAGGCCCCGATAACTGATATAATCTTGATGGTACCGATAACCGCTTCTATGATACCATACCACTATAAAATTCTCGTAAGCTAGAATATATCGAAATCGGAGTGACTATGAACGCACATATACTCCAAGGTAATTGATGAAATACAGTACCAGAGGGCAAGCAATGAACAACACGAGAGCTTTCATCGTAGTCGACATACCCCAAAAATCGTAAAGCTCCGAGGCTGCAACCAGTAATGTCTGAAAGCTCATGGCATAGGTGTACCTTCCCGGGTGTCAGCAGGAGGGCCCGGAACTAAGGGAGCTCTGCAATCCTGCCTACCAGTATGCAATCCCCATAACAGTAGCCAGATCTTCGTCTACAAAGACCTTTAGGAACTCTCCGAAAGGATTTGAGACTGGCCATATGCCGATCATCTCCGCGATACATTCCAAAACAGCGATCGCGACAAGGCCGACGAATGCGAACGCGAATAAAGCTCCTCCCGGCCCTGCGGCTCGAAGTGCTTTGCCGCCATTAACGAAGATACCTAGGCCGATCGTGGCGCTGATGGCAATCATCTGTATGCGATTACATTAGTCAACTGGACTCATAGTAAACCTGCAAAGAGGGACAATATCTTACAAGAATCTGATACCATTGCAATTTTCGTCTATTATATCATGGTCTTCAATCAGCTTAGGCCCCTTCAATAGTTGGATGATGTGTAAACTATTCATGGGAATGCTTTGGAAGTGTAACTGACCGAAGGAGAGGAAATGGGGTCACGGAACTGTCAAGGGATCCATTCGAAGAAGATGGTGGCGCTTGCGCAGAACCATCAGATGTATGGGCACCTGCAGCTAAATCACGACTTTGCGCTAACCCATTTACTTGTTGTATGCCGAGTGGGTGTTGCATTGAATGCTAGAGATTGTTAGGATGTTCGGCATTACGATTCACCAATAAGAAGTCTATAACCGGGGTAAGACTCACTAAGTCGTCTAGACCACGCCAGGTTCTTAAATTTGAAGCTAGGCAGTTGAGCGGATAAAGCCCACAGATATACCAAAAAGCGTGCTTTTCTTAATGGGAAAAATAGATTAACGTCTTCAAAGAAAAAGGTACTGACTGAGACAGCGTTTTTAAAAGCAGTAATGGGGGGCTTTTCGCTGCCTTAACGATTTTCACCGACAAGTGACGCGATGGGGGCGTGGCTGAGTTGTGCGGCGTTCTCAAATCGATGAGAGTATTACGGGACCCAGAACGAGCTACGGGCTGTGGGATTTCCCGAAGGTGGCCAGCCACACTAGCAGGCTGGAGGATGAGTGCCTAAGACTCGATATATAGCCTGCAGTGTCCTTGAAAGGGCCTGAACTTCCACGGCTCCGTATGCCTCCATTCTGACGCATCTCCAACCCTCGCGACTAAGCCTAGCATGAGTACCTACAAAGTTCAGAACGTACTAGGATCTAAAGAATCTGGTTATATTGACAAATATGACCTCGAGATTTTTTTGGAGAAGCGTTTTCCCCGCGAGAAGTTTCCTGGTCCGGCAAAGGACCGTTTCCACATTCGTGTGAGCGCTTGCTTCTCTATTCAGGCAGAACCTCCGTTAGGCTGCCAAAATTCCGCAGTGCAGTACTAATGCACTAATTAGGAAGGAATAGAACAGTTTGAGTTTTGGGCGCCAGAACTGGTGCCACTTGTAAGTACTTCACGAGCTCTTCTCGTTAAGTCTACTGACGCAAAGCTCATGTTCTAGAACGACTTTAGGTCAGTCGCGATGTCTCTCGTCACAGCAGCAGGGTAACCGAAAGACCTAGTCTGTGCAACGAGTAGCTAACATCATGTAGGCCCATTATGAAGCATTGAGTCGCAGAGCAAATGTTGAGCAAGGCTGGGCTGAAGAAGGCGTCGGAACTGAAAGAGGCACATATTGATATTGATGACGTTTTTGATAAGCCTTCTGAGAACACATGATAGAAACTGGCCAATCTTATGAGTTGACGATGCATTCGCCCTGCACAAGATGCCTCGCCCCCTTCTCGTGCGGTTAGGGGGGTGGGTTGTTTGTGGAGTCTTGTCGTGTGCCGTAGAAATTGTCAAAGCGCGGAGGGCCACGCCGACGGGTCAAGGGATACTAAGGATCTCCGTGTTTCTTATTGCTTAGCGCGCTTATAACCCCCAAACGTAATAGAAAGTTAACATGCGCTTTAAAACACTAAGATTCTATCACCACTTCCATATTAAGGCAGCGAGCTATCAGCGCGCTTCTGACCCTACTGGAAGCTCGCTGCCTACACCCTATTGCTAGCTAGCTAAATCGCTATGTAGTCTCTTGGCAGCTTCGCTGTCAGCGCTGCTGGCTATTGGTCAGGGAACACAAGGACCAGGAACAATTATTCAGGCTATTGATCCTTCTCTCGATTTGAACGTTAGTGAAATAGCACAAAGCACCGAAGAGAATCTTAGCCAGAGCTAGGAGGAATTTGCAGGGAGTGCCAATCCGTATTCAAGTTGTCCTGATTCACCGGGATACTTCTTATACAGTGACGAGGACACGGAGCTTTTCCCTTGTCTTGGCCCTTCAGAATGTGCCACAGAGGCATATTCGAGCTCTGGGGATATTTGCGACGATGCGGAAGGCTAAATGATGCTGTAGCCAGTGTTCGCAATGATAATTTTATTCATTGCTTCTTAGCGATATATTCATTCATAAGGAGTGATAACAATTGGATAATCTGAAAGTCCTTATGAATGAATATTTAAAATATTATGAATATATAGAGAGACTTAAAACTCTTACAGTATAGTAAAGGGGATACTGAAGAGTAAACATAGGACCAATTTTACGCCGTACGTTCTGATATATACGCAAGAGTTAAATTTTTTAGATTCGCCCGGTAGACGCTAAGGGCAATCACATAGCAACGCATGAGGCCTGGGCCAGTGAATATTAAGCGATCGGAGTGCTTGAAGTTGTGGGTAAGGGGAGGAGTTGTAAGAGGCTGGAGGAAAGAGCTACTGGTGAATGTTAGGGGGGGGCAGAGGCCTCTGTGGAGACTTTGACTATTTCGATTTAGTACAATACCATGCCAAGACTGGTGATCTACAATGTCGCAATTATTCATTCATATTGCGATAAATCGGCTCTCTTATGAATACGATGCGATAAGTGGGTCAATTTATTCATTCATTCATTACTGCGAACGCTGGCTGTAGCTGCTTCATGGCGTAATGCATCCCCTTTTATGTATTTTCGCTAAATGTTGTTGGATTGGCGTACTTCGAGAAGGATGGGAATGGGTTAGGCTCGATACCTAGCCTCCCGCTATGAACATTCTTAAACGGATTTTGTGATACTGATTGCAGCGCGGGATATGAGGGCCCTTTAATGTAAATCGGACACTTCAAATGAGCCCAATTGACGTTATACTGGCTATTATTTTATAGTAAGCTAACCAGAGGACTGGTGATAGGATTCCTGAAGCTCTTTGGCTGATCCTTATGTGTGCCATTTATCTGTTATTTCATTGGCCCTGCACTGACCACACGAAACAGGGCCAGCAAATGTCGTCAACGTTTTGAGTCCAAGCTCCTCTGACACACCCCAGCCTCTACGATGAATCCCACCTCCCCACCGCTCTTTCACCCTCTTTACCTCTACGTCTTTTGACATACCTTGATCTTCATAAGAAAGTATGGCATCAGCGACAGGCATGCCCGAAAACCCGAGTACTCTCCTTGGTCGTGGCGAAGAGGAGCCACTGCTCGGTAGATCTGGGGATGCGAGCCTGGAAGAAGGGAAGCCGCTTTATCACAACTTCTTGATCGGTACGTTGCCCGGAAAATCACAAAATCCTTCGGATTGCATTCATGCTAATCTTTGAATTCTCCAGGAACCGGTGTTGTTGCGCAAGCAGGCATCTGGATTGTAAGCTCCAGGCTGTTCCGTTAGGCGCAAAGGTGCTAACAAGACGAAGCTCATCGGCATAGTTTGGGGTGCCATCTTCTCCCACAAACTCATTTTTTTCTCCGCACACCCTGTATGTATATAATCGACATTACAATAAAACATACGCTAACCCCCATACCTAGCTTCTCAACTCTGTAAATATGCTCAAACCGCTCTGCATCCTCTCTCACCACTAACAATCACCTCAAGGCTGGCCTTCTTCTAGTGACCCAAGCCGCTCTCGTACTCCAGCCTACACACACGCCAGACCAGAAGCGGCAAGGTACTTATGTACATCTCGCACTTAATGATCTTGGCATCACCTGCCTCATCGCTGGCCTCGTCATCATCGAGCTGAACAAGTTCGGATACCACGGGACACACTTCGAATCGCCACATGCGATCATGGGGTTGATCACCTACATCCTCCTACTCATCCAGGCCACTATTGGATTTACCCAGTATTTCGTTCCGCAGCTGTACGGCAGCGTAGATAATGCGAAGAAAATCTACAAATATCACAGGATGTCTGGATATGTTATTCTAACATTGGGATTGGTGACAATGGCTGCGGCTACACAGACGGATTATAGCAAGGGCATCTTGCATATTCAGCTCTGGGCTGTGCTCGTGGCTTCAGTTGTCACTCTTGCTGGTGTATTACCTAGAATCAAGAAACAAAAGCTTGGGTTGTGAGGACATCGAAAGCTCATCGAGCTACCCCTATCCCAAGGATTAGGCCATTATGCTCACGGCGACGGTTATAAATGAGAAAGAGTTTCTAATGGTAATATGTTGTGGCGAGCGTGTATGGTGCGTGTATGGTAGCTCTTTGAAGTGTGGAAGATCATGGAGTGCAAATGGGTATACGATGGGGTGAATAGGTAACTTTGGAGTTGCATCGGCGGTGTTCACTACGTTCATTTTGACTTTTTGAATCTCAGAATATTGGGCTCTTCGTAAGTTGTGGAGACCTTCCTTGTTTGGATTGGAAAACAGCATAGCTTGCATCTGTAGCTACGTGACACAGTTAATCTCTTTATGCAATCTGTGTCACTAGGTCAAGTTCCCAGTTCAACTAGAAATGTTCATCTTCGGCTGGTGCCCAAGACAGGAGACGAAAATTGAAGGACATACAACTCCACTACAGTTCCTAACGAAGTAGACAACACAAGCTTTTCCTCTTCCTCTCAATGGACCCTCGAAATTCTCTGTATAACAAATCCACAACGTGCCCCAACGGTGCTGCCATAGTGAATCCGAATGCTTCAGACACTGTTCCCACATCTTACAGTAACGCTCCCATCGTAATTACCGACACCAATTCGAAAGCATGAGGCGCTCTTCCGATTTCTCACGGCAATGCCCCCGTTATCACCGAGACGAACCCGGGCACAATCAACGTTCCTTGCCCACACTGCTCTAAACTCATCCCCGTGGTTGCTATAAAAAGCACCATCTCTATCACCAACGCGAGTACGAACGCCATCTCGAATAGCATCAGAGCCATCGAACAAGATCTGGTAAAGATGATACTTGTCTCAGAATGACATGAAGGATGGGCTTGTACTCGGTTCTTGGTACTAGAAATGCTATTCTCAGAGGTGGTAGCTCGTTGAGCCATTAATTGATTATGCGGATTTATGCTTTTAGATTATCTCAACTCTCGCTGTGCTACCTTACTATATAGCATTGCCAATCAACTAAAACGCCGCGCTGAACGACGTACTCTAGATATAGGCGTTCTACAGCGAAACAACGGACTTCATTTTCTCCGAAATTTTAACCTTTATCACAGCGTGTAGATTTAGCCTGGTTCCCAATAGATCGGCAAAGGGTCCAACAGCCGTATGCTTGGCTGTAAGAACCTTGCCTCCGGCGGACTTGAAGCTATTCGCGATCGGCCTTCCTCCGCAGTGTTGTAATCTTTGTCAAATATCATGAGGCTTCCACCAGCACGATATTGCCAAATTTCGTCGGCAATTGCCGAGGTAGCGTTATATTCGCGTTTTAGCGGCCACAACGGAGGCGTTGTTAAGGGGGAGAAGAGGAAGCGCACGTCTTCAATTTGATTCTACTGGCCAACCACGGCGATTCTCCACGGCAACCAAAGAGGTCCTTGCGTGCAGCCACAGCCGTTCGCTATAATTACTATGTACGGTTGGTGGCGGTTAAGCGAAATTGAATGCACGTACCGAATTTGAAATCTCGCGGCCCTCGCCGGTGAAGCTGGTCGTGCAATTGACTGTAGCTGCTTGATTCCCCATTTAGAGGTCCTGCTACTCCCACGTTAACTAGACGCTCGTCTAGCTGCTAACCGACCGTTATTATAGATCTATACTTAAGTGTTTTTTTTAAAAACTTAAAGTTAACTCTATCCCTTAACCTGTTGATTCTGGCGCAACGATATCGATAAGGATTAGCCAATAGGAGGCCCTTATTCGAACCTTTGTGATAAGAACTGTACATCTGATACCGGTGTTCACGAGCCAGCTTGGCGTTGCACCTCAACGGGTTAAGGGATATAAAGCTTCTGTATTAAAACTTAAAGGGAAAACTCTCTTACAGCCTGTACGAGTTCCGGCGTCACCACACAGCAATTTCGGTAATCACTAGTCAAGTGCACCATCCAACGTACACCGTCTCAGCGCATCCGGTTGAAAGCGCGTGTTGATCACGCTAACTAAAATGTGTACATTTCTACCCAAAAGTAGTTAAAAATGCGTTGAAATGGCCGTGCTTATTCTTCGAAAAGTATAAATTCTGCCGTTTCATCACCAAGATCGACACGCGCTTTCAGCCGGATGCGCCGAGACGGTGCAGATACTGTGCGCTTGCCAAAGAGCTATGCACCCGCAAGAAAGACAAAGCCTTTACAAGAGTTAAACTTGAAATTCTCTAGTGCATACGAAGCGAAATTGCTGTGTTGCCCGCGCACATCGGGGGACGCCGGAGCTCGTACAGGCTGTAGATCTCATTTATGTGGCAGAAGCCTTTTCGGGGGCTCAAGAGGGAGACTCAACTCTGTCTTTATGAGGTTAGTAAATCCTTCGGCTTAATAAGGATTAACATTCGCTAAGACTATAGACTTATAATTTTTACACTAAAGGCACTGCCGCTAGGCATTAACCACAACCCTAGTCGGATGCAAACTCATCTTAAATCTATCCGTTATTTCCGCGCGCTTCCCAATGCACCCCCATTCTAAGCCGGACACCCCAACTTCGGCGTTCCCACCAGCGGCTTACACAGCCCCGTCCTCAACGACCCTCCGAAATTCGGATTCGGCGACGAACTACTCGCGCCATTGATCGACGCCAGCTTGCTCTCCTGCAAGCCGCCGATATCGCAGAAGACGTTGGCGCCATTGCACGAGTCGCCCTTCCCGCGATTCTGGCACGAGGGCAGACACGCGCGGGTCGGCACGCGCTTGCCGCCGGTGCAGGTTATGAGGATGGACGTGCAGATTGCAGGACCTGTGCAGCCGCCGTTGCGGTCGCAGGGCTGAATGTCAACAACCCGGGTGGCAGCTTGGCGGCCGTCGGTTAGCTCGGTGAGTGAGAGGCCCGGGTCTGCGGCGTGGTTGACGACGGTCAGGTTCAAGGAGGGTTGCTGGGCTGTCCGTAGTGGAGGGGGCTTGGCAGTGTTCGTTGTGTTAGAGCTGAGTGTCGTGTACCCGGTCGAGTCCGCGACACAAAGCGAGGGGTCGTCCCAGATGGCGCGGGCGGTGTCTCGCCACAGCTGCGTCATGTTGTACACGTTGGCTAGAGTGTAGTAGAGGCGGCAGTCGGCGGCCTCGTACTTGAACTGGAGTGGTTCCGCGTCGTTGGGCCGGATCTGGTCTCGAAGGTTGAAGCCAGCGTAAACGGTAAACATGCCCGAGTCCCTGTCCTGCGGTAGAGACGAGTTTGCGGTCTGGTTCACGCTGCTTGCGAATTCGAAGTCGCTGTCAAGGGCATCGGCGGAGTAGACACGTGCACCACGTGTGCCGCTGGCCGCCTGCATCGGCCCTGTCGTGGGTCTGCCACCAACGGCGACAGCGCGTACACCAGCCTGGTGGGCCATCATCTCTAGGAAGAGGGAGCAGGCCGAAGAACACAGGCCATCAGTGAGCTAGACGATGGTCAGTATCATCCCATTGCACTGTTTTTCATGCGGTTTTCACTTACGATAACAACGTCTTCAGGACGCCATGGCTGAGTCGACGCAACTGGATTCGCCGGACCGTAGCCATAGGGGATCCAGCCGTCGAAGGCCGCCGCATCGAAGATTTCACTTGAAAGATTATAACGTTCCTGAAGAGTTTGCGTTGCTCAGCATCTGATAATTGCTACAAAAAAGATAGGATATGGACTTACTGTTAGTGAAAAGTGGTCACCATGATCCGTCAGCGGGCCAAAATACTCGGACCAAGAGGTAAAATTTCGTCCAGTGTCGGCGTTTAACCGATCTGTGATAACCCACTCGTCTGCTGCGAGATCATCATAGGCCGCGTTGTCTAGCGATAGAGAGTCCCAGAAACCTGTTGTCGCACCACCCAGAACATTTGCCAGCTCATGGCTCCGCCTTCGGCTGCCGGCAAAGGGGTTCACATCCGGGAAGAACCGCTTAAAAATGTCGAAAACCAGCTCAATGTTGCCGCCCGTGTTCTGCTGGAGGTCAATAACGACCTTAGAGAGCTTTGCAGCCGTCGCGCCGTCGATGAATTCCTGCACGGCAAGAGAGAAGTTTCCGACGTCCCAACCGGACTGGTCGAAGCTGGGGATACTAAGAACGCCTGTTGAGATGTCGTGCAGGAAATAGCCAGTCACGATGCCACCTCCTGCGATAGAGAGATCCAATTGGACCACATCCGGATTGTTGGGGTACGCGCCGGAGCTTTCGTCAAACCAGGACGTTAGAGACGTGTTGCCACCGGTTGTGTCGTTGGTTAGCAAGCCACTAGGTGTCGAACTCGCGTTGTAGGATGCAGGAAGGAGTCCCAAGACGAAATAATTGTAGAAGTCGCCGCCAGTCGAGAGCGGGCCGGTTGGATCTGGGTTGTTGTAGATGGCTAGCCAAAAGGTGTCGATGTCGGTGCCGTTCTCCAGGGTAAAGTTCAGATTATCGCCAGGGTAGAAGGTCGCTGCGCCGGCAAAGACACTCAAATACCCCTGAATGTCAAGCGCCGGGGTCGTCATCAGCTCGTTCCAGTCCGCATGGGGTTCAAGCGTGCCAATGGAGTTTAGAGCTGCGAATTTGGTCAGGAAGGCAGTCGTGTTTTCGCCATTGATGGCGACGATTGGAGAGGGTTCCCATCCTTGCTGCTGGCTGTCTACAATGTCATCTGCTTTCCCATTAGCACGGGTTGAGCGCGGAGGCAGACTCCACCGCGAGAGGGAGAGAGAAGGGGGGAATGGGGGGAATGGGGGGTTCAAATACCAGTGAGGTAAACCTGGGGAGACTGTCGGCCGTCAATCGAGGCGGAAGTAATAGAGTACGGACTGGCGAACGAGAAAGCGGAGAGAGCGCCAGCGGTGAGGGTGACATGAGCATCGTGCATAGAGTAGATGAGAAGCTGCAGATCGGCCTCGAAGGCATACTGGTTTTTATAAGATCCCGCATCAACGTTCTGCTGGATGAGTTCCAGTCCTTGGAGCACATCGGCGGCAGGCTGCTGATATCCCTGTGGGGGATCCTTGAAATAAGCTAAGGTACTCTGGAACTGGATCGTGGTGTTGTAGTAGTCGATGAAGCGCGTCGCTACCGCGGGGTTAAATGGAACACTAGTTAGGCAGTCATATGCGTCGGAAGCGAAGAAAACAACAAAGCCTGGGAAACCCGTTAGTCGTTTGTTATTATTCTGTGGCTGCCTCCGCCAGACGTCCTGCTCTTGGCATACCCTCGTTAACTTCGTCTATAATGTCACCGCAGATAGTCGGCTGTGGAGCAGCGACGCCAGCGGTCGTCGGCGTATTTTGGGGAATGGGCCGGGGGGCTGGCTTCGAGCAGACGGCGCCGATCAGGCATAGGAGCACCGGAAGGTAAATGAAGGACATGGTGCACAAAGAATGAGCGAAGGCCTGTCTGTAATTACTGTTGTCTGCCTCTGCTCGGCGGCATCATCTTAATGTGTGATTTCCGGGTCACGGCAGGCAGCCGCATGGTTAATAAAGGGGCCTTGCGGCCCACGTTAAGAGATTTGGCCCCCGTCGGTGACAATTAAACCTCTGTCCCGATTGAGATTCTAGGTAAGCAAGTGCGACAGCCTAGTGAGCTAAATGAGTATAAATAGGAGCCGGTGGCTGAGCCCTAGGGTTTAGGCAAGGGTATTGTACGCCACCTAGCGGCATCCGGATGGAAGCTCATGTTGATCTTGGCGATCATATGGCACAATTTTATACGTCCAAAGTAATAGGCACGACCATTTCGACGTATTTTAACGTATTTTTGGGTATAAATCCGCGTAGTCTGATCGCGCGATCAACACGCGCTTTCAACCGGATGCGCCGAGGTGGTGTAGAAGGAACATCGTGGCAATGCGAAGCAAATTACAAAGGGGTGGCGTCGAGGCAGATTTATGCACAACATGCTCGAGACGTCCGGCGTGCTGTTAAATCCATGTCAAGCCGCTACAATATCCATTTCAAATCACGCTTGGAGTAAGCACAGGGTGAGCCGGCCGAAAATGTGCCGGGAGCCTTCGGGGATTTACATTCTAAAGAAGTTGACTGTATCTTTTCGAAATTCTTGGAGTTTTATATCGTATCTACCCTGTCAGGTAGATACCAATACTCTCAACTTCGAACTAGTGTACAGGGCCGGTAGGTACACGGTATATTCAATAGACTATTTGACAGAGCTATTTTGATGGACCTGCGCTGACTAGTAACTTAAAGCTTGTTCGAGACTTAGCGTAGTTCCATCATGCCTCCACTCGAACGCGATGCTGCCCCCTCTGACTATCCTGCTTTCTGTGCACCACCTGCCATCTCGTCTGAAATCTATCCCGCTCTCTTCGACTGGTTCTTTGCCTCAGAGGAATTTCAATGCTGGTATCAGGGCGGCAGCAACTGGCAGCTGCGCTGTATTGGAGGCCCTGGCTCAGGCAAGGTATTTTGCTGCCCCTCCACTAGGAATGATGCATGCGCACTTGCGCCGCAGCCGTCATCGCCGGTTTTTGCGCTGATGACTAACAGACGACACTCTCTGCACTGACCGTGCGATATCTCCACGAACGATGCCACAGTGCTGATGCTGTCGCCGCTGTCTTCATCCGATCTGATGTCTTGACTAACGAGGCCGCCTTCGTCGACGCTTTCCTGTTGAGCATCTATCATCAGCTCGCTGCATCTGACCTCCCCCATGACTCCTCCAGCAGCGCTTATCTGAACGGCCATGGGGTGCGTGAAAATGCTAAAGGCACCGCACCTTGTATTGACTCCATCCGGAACGCGCTTTACTCCCGCCTCTCCGATCTAAATCGCACCTTCCTAGTCATAGACGACTTCGACTGGTGCAGCCCAGCACTTCGTCTGCTCCTTATAGAGGAGCTGTCGCAGCTGCAGCGTTGGGGCCTGAGCATCATGGTCACCTCGCGAGTCCCTCTTCTCCTCGAGGATGACCCTGAGACAATCTCGTGCGATGTTAATGAGAGTCACACCGATTTGAGACTCTTCTGGGAGTGTCAGACTTGCAATGGCACTAGCTTCATCATGTGTCATCCTTGTAGAGAGAAGGGGGAGGTTTGTCAAAATTGGTAAGTCTAATGAAGCGCATTCAATAACCCACGTATACGAAATCAATATGGTCGAAGTGGAGTGAATTTGCCCCTATCTCCTACTCCTAGAAAATTGTTGATGCGTTTACTGACTCTGAAAATGCCACAAAAGTAGCAATGCATCCGGTTTTATCGAGCCTTACGAGTATATCGATTTTGAGGTCGGCTGGATCCCTACCGAATCTATCCAGAAATTTGTGGCCTGGGATCTCGAAAAAGAGCATGGAGATCTCGGCCTACAAAGCTTGAATGACGCGAAACCCCCTTTGTCTAATCGAGGCAAGGAGCTCCGTCAACGCCATGGCGACGATGCTCAACGCCACTTAGAATCGATCGTATTCAAGGCATTCGGAAACGTAGGAATCGCGAAGCTTAGACTCGACTTAGTTCACAGTGCGCAGTCTCTTGAGGCAGTTGAGGTAGTCAGCGACCGCTTGCCGGGAAACATAATCGCGCTTTTTGAAGCCGGCATCCAACGGCTCGAGAAGCAACCCGACGCCCAGCGAGAGTTGGGGCTCTGCGCTATAGCGGCAGCTGTTCACAGCTATGAAGGGGTGCCCTTTGCAACCCTGGAGAGATGGGTGCACGAAGCCACTTCAAAGTCTGGTGCGGTAAAAATCCCTCCTCACACTTTGGAAGACGTTCTCCAAGCGGCACAAGGCTTTCTAGTCGTTAGTTCTGAAGTGGACCGCGTTATTCAGCACTACCACAACTACTTCTATCTTTACGCCTCCGAAGACTATAACGAGTCTCTTCTTTGGGCGCGCTCACAGTTGCGATTCGACAGATTAGCTCGATCATTCACCCTAGCCGATAAGCTGAAGCTTACACTGACGAACACAGGAAGTAACTTTGGCTCAAGGAAGACTAACGAGGCTTACAAGAACGTTGGTTTTTCTTTACCTAGGAGCGCTACTTATCGGTCCTAGGCAAGCAAAAAACTTGACTTAGGGATTGGATGAAGTGACTGAAGGAAAGGTCGAAAGGAGGGGGATATTTGTAATAGATAGAGAACTCCTCGCCTATCATTTCGCATTGTAATTATTACTGTAAGATTCGCAGAGCGAAAGTTAAACTAGCATATCTCCCAGTCTCGGCCTGCTCTTTCCCCTAATCAAGCCAAAACTTAAGGCCCTCAGCATCTTTATATTCATCCGGTGAAGCAGTTTCTTTACAATACGTGGTATGCATGCGTTTCCACATGGTCGCGCTAATGCCACGAAAATGCAATGCACCGGTCCGGTAGAAATGGCGGTTCCGCTCTGCTGGCTTCAAGGTAATCCCAACTCCAGAGTAAGTGTATATGATATCCTTTTCGTCGCCACCGTGTGCGTGGGCACCCCCCGCAGATACCACCTCGTTGTTCGGGTTCAACCTATTTGAAGCCAGAACGACAAAATACCAGTTCTCACCTCCAAGATCCTCAAACTTAGGCTTGACGTCTGGAAATACTTCAAGCGTACCATCCTCCTCGCCGATTTCGGAGCATTCGGGGATTTCAAGCGCCCACCTCCCTCCCAAGGCATCACGTCTGAGGGGCGCGGCGCCGACGTGGCCTCTGATTGGGATGGATATGCTCTGAAGTTTGGGAGGTTGGTCTCCGTCAGCTTTAGCATGACTCCCAGTTTGACCCTGCTCCGCTGCCTCTTTCGATGGACTTTCCTTTTTTGCGGAATGATTTGACGCCTCCCTACCCCCCTGCTGCTTCTTCCCCATCTTCGTGAGGCGCTGGCTCATGATTGCAAGCTCCTCATCCCACGAGTCCGACCGTTCCTCCACCCGTTTAGAAGGCTTCCTCCCAACCAAGCTAAATGCAATAGGTTCCCCTTCATGTCCCCTAACCACCCGCCACCGCGGCATCCGATCCCGCACCTCCACCACCCCCCTCACCGACGCCCACGACCAGCTCGGCACATGGCTCTGCTCCTCCGGCCGTCCGTCCGCCTCACACTCCACCACCCTCCACGCCAGCTGCTCCTCCAGATTCCGCTCCCACAACCCCGGACCGTACGCCTGGCCCAATCCATCCCTAACCAGCTTCGCAATGCCCCAAATCGCAATTAGCTTGTCGCGGCCCTTGGTCAGCTCGCACGCGGTGTACGAGCGCACCGCGGCCTTCCAGAACCGCTCCAGCGAGTCGTCCGCCGCGCCGGCGAGCGGCCGGTGCCGCAGGGAGTCGGACTCCTGCAGCCGCCCGCGCCAGTGCCGGTCCGGGCCGGCAGTGGTGTCGAGGGGCTGGGGGAGGCCGGAGGGGAGGGCTTCGCAGGCGCTGGTGGTGGCGCAGTCCCAGAAGATTTGGTGGCGGGCGAAGTGGAGGAGGCGTGGGGCGAGCATGCGCTCTGGTGGGGTCGGGTTTCGTTAGCATATCTGACTATCTTGCTCTGGCCTGGGGTGTGGTGTGTGTATGGGCGCTGTGGGTTGGGGCCTAGGGGTGGCTCGCCATTGACTTACCTTGAAAGACCCAGCCGCGGGTGTAGATTATGGTGTGGAGCAGCTCTGCGTCCCAAAAGTCCTCGGGCACGACGCGCCACGCTTTTTGCTCGAATATGGCAGATGTGCCGTCCGCCTTGTACCGCGCGAGGAGGACGTCGCGCGCAGTCCTGGAGCGGAAGAGCCCGCCCCTACAGTCAGGCGAGTCGGCAGCCGCGATATTGCAGTACGAGTTCCTGTAAACCTGATGCATGAGTGAAGCCTCAGCGTGGAAGTCCCCGCCCGGGCCCTGGATGATGCATAGAGAGTCGATCCAAATGTACTGGATGCCGAGGAATCGCCCGACCTCGATGGCCTGCTTGAAGTTCTCAGGGAGCGCGTCCCAGGTGATGCCTTCTTCCATAAACTCTTTCTGGTTCTGGATGGTGACTTCTAGGGGTTTGATAAGAGGATCTTTGCCCCAGCAGTGGCTCAATGTCACATATGGGCCCTTGATACCATGCCGCTTCGTTTCTATAACGCGGATGCGACTTTGGTCTGGTAACCCAATGGCAAGCAGTCGTGTCGGGACGAAGTCGCCGCTATGATGGCACCGACAGTATTTATGCTCTGTCACGCACTTCCGCATCCATTTCTTAATCTGTTGACCTGAATCCTCGAGATTCGTCGTTACCCCAAGCTCTTGCTGTAAAGGAACACATCCAAGATCTATTCCCTTCGGTCAGCCGAAGCTCGTCGTCAATAACGGACTAGCTTTATAGCAATCTTACCTTCCTCCGGGAAGAGATAGAATGCCCGCTCCGGCAGTGCCGTCTCAACTGCAGGCTGCTCGTCATGTTGTCCCGTACCACGATCGCCGTCGTGGGAGGTCGGCCGGAACGTGACGATAACGGCGTCAGCACTCTCCCTAATCCGGCCCGGCCTGCGCACGCTCCAGCGATGCAAGGGCCAGTTTGCGGCGTCCGTCAGCGGCGGTGATGAAGTCGCGCAGCGCTCTTCCACGTCCTGCAGCAGCCTCGCACAGAAAACGCAGGCACTCGAGGTCTGGAGGTCTGAAAGGGTTTTCTGGTGATAGCCCCAGGGCTTGCCGGACGCTAAGATGGCTTTCACGCAGAATTCACAAATCATAATGCGAGTGGGTCTTCTTCAACCTGTGGCCATTCCAGTAGAATAAAGAACAAGTATTAAGTAGGCAAAGTGTGATCTGTGTAACGTGGTTTACCACTCAATAGGGGGGTTTCAATGGAACGATATATTCGCTCGATTTAGTGTAAGCAAGTCGAATCAAGCGATCGACACCTACTAGTATCCCATTAGACGACTTGCGCAGTGGGTGCAGGGGTCGCCTCCTGGTTTCTTACACCTCAATATTATGGCGTTCTTTCGTAATCAACTAGGCCTTATATAGAAGGCTCGGCGCAGTATGCAAAGCCTTGACGTTTTGTAACCGTCGGTAAGGAGGCGTTCTATATGCGGCTTAGTAGTGAGCAATCCTGCAGATTCTGCAGATCCTGCAGAGCCCTGCCGAATAACCTCATATCGCTCCTGCCTAGGCCGCGCAGTATAGTAGAGTAGGCTTGGCTGAACTCTTGTTTAGGAATATTAGCCTTCTGACAGAGGTCCGTAAAGATGGTTAGTTTGAAGTTAAAGTTGTCGTTTTCACCGCTATACTTGGATTCGTCGGTGTAGAGCTTAGCTAGGTTGGCTAGCTCCTTACTATAGGTCTTTGCTTGGGTATGTTACGGATCTATAACTTGTGGATCTGTGGCTTGCGGATATATGGCTTGCGGATATATAGTTTGCGGATATGTGGCTTGCGGATCTATAACTTGGGCAGGTTACGGATCTATGGCTTTGTTGATGGAAGGGTTTTGGTCTATATTTTGGTTTACGGGGGTATTATGGTCCGTAACTTGGGTACTGGGTGTGCTTTGGCCCGTAAAATCAATTCTAAAATTGCTTAGGTTTGTAGGACGAATTTAGTTAAGTAGGTTAGGTATAAGGCTAGTAATGCTATTAAGTTTGGGAGAAGCAGAGAGATTATTTATGGCTTTAACCTGGTTTAGGATTTTCTCTTTAGTCTATTCCGTTTGGTCCTCCTCCTATATTGTGTTATATAAGGACCGTGCAATAGTAACTTGTTTATCCTTTTTAACCCATATACCTTGGTAACGTAAAAGGGTTTGTAGGTTATGGATGGCAGTAGGGTTATAAGCCTTAAGAATAGCTTTTGTAAAGTCTGTAAAGTCTTCCTTATATTGCTCCTATAGGTCATTGTTCAGAAGCTTATAGTGTCCGTATTTAAGGATTTTGAAATTAATATAGTCGTTAATATCGTCTGTAGACGTGGGGTTAACTCCTTAGCTCCACTTCTTTTAACCTTCGCTGATTTGCTTGCTTATATCTGCCATATTATATAGCGTTGTATGTCTATATAAGCTGTGGCGGGTCGTAGTAGCTTATAGCGGGTGGGGGAGGTCTTGTAACGGTCTGTAAAATCAATTAGCGGGTCTATAACAGTTTAAGGGGTCTTATAGTGGTCCGTAAAGGTAATTAACGGGTCCGTAACGGTTTGTAAAAGGGTAGAGGTCTCCGTAAGGGGTCTAAAAAGAGGTTGGGGGTATTAAGGGAGGGTGTAGTAGGAATAGGGGTTTGAGGTTCAAAGAGGGTTAAGGATAGGGGGTTCTATAAAGGTCTATATTCGCGTCTATAACTTCTGGTAAACCATACTAAGACTTGAATAAGTATACAGAGTTGGTGATAGTCCGTAATCCCCGACTTCTGACCTTCTAGCAGGTCGTACTAGGAGTCTGAACGGGTGGTCGCTGTCGTATATATCGCTTGGTGGGAGGTGTCGAGTGATTGCTGATCTGTGCGCGCTTACTGATCAGTGTTTGTACTAACTTAATAGCACGAGTGAGTTGTATCCACGGGCACGAAATACATGTAGTATTGTATGCTTGTTTGGATGGTGACTGTTGATTGTATAAAGCAGACTACGTGGTCTATATACTGATGCGTCCTCCCCCTAATTAGTCAGTGCTTTATAAGTGCACCAGACGCGTAAGCGAGTGGTTGGTGCACTGAACGCGTAAACGCGTACCTGGCGTACCGAATGCGTAGGCACGCGGTTGGTACGATAGGTGCTGTAATTATACATTATCTAATAGCAAACTCATAATGTGTAATTTATAACTCTTAGGGTAATCTTTTTAGGTGGATTTAACGAGCGTGTTTTCTTCCTAGTTAGATTTAATAAGCATATTTTCTTTTTATTTAGATACGGTACTAAGATTAAGCTTTTTAAGTTGCTCTAACAGTTGTGTATAATTTTTTATACTAGATATTCTTTACTAGGATTAAGAATAGGAAGGCTAAAGGTCTAAAATTTATAGGTGGATATATAAGGCAGCCTAAAAGGTAGAAGTTTTAGCATATTACATAAGTTCTTATTTAGCGGGCCGTATATTATTTTATAGCTACTAACGTAGAGATCTATAAGGCGTACATGCTATTTATAAGGCGTATATACTATTTATAAGGCATATATACTAGCTTTTAACCCCCTTTGTTTCATCTACATTATCTAGCGCTATTTATATTTTGTAATATAATCTACGTCAGTTAAGCAACTTAGTATAACTTCCCCTTTCTTTTATCTCTTCTTTTTTTAAGAAAATAATTTTATCGGCACCCTTAACTATGCTAAAAACGATACGCAACAATTAAAATTATTTAACCTTTCCCTTAACTTTTAAGCGATTCGCGAATTAATTTCTCTATTATATTATCTATAGTAGATATAGCTTCGTCAAGAAGCAAAATCTTTAGATTTTTAAGAAAGGCCCTCGCGATAGTAACGCGTTAACGCTTACCGCCTAGGGGTTTAATACCTCCTTCCCTAACCACTATGTTATATCTAGCATTATAATATATAATCCATTTATATATAGAAGCGGCTTTACAGCTTTCTACAATTTTAATATTATTAGTATAGAGCCCATACAATACAATTTCCCTAGTTAACTTATTTAGTACTTTAAGATTTTAAAGTATAACTACTATATTTTCTTATAGACTTTTTAGTATAACATCGCTAATATTTTGGCTATTAATTTTAATGCTCCCTTTACTAGGGTTAATACACCACTTTAGGAGATTAAGAAGTGTAGACTTGCCGCTTCTGGTTAGTCTAATAAGCATAATAGCCTTTCTACCCTTAACTATAAAACTATTCTTCTTTACCGCTAGCTTGTTATTAGCGTAAGAAAATAAAATATTATTAAATTTAACGCGGCCGGCAGTAGCCTTAAGGTATATTACTCCTTCTTTATTAATAATAGATAGCTTAGTTTAAAGAAGTTTAGAAAAGCGTTCTTCTGCACTAAGGCAGCCTATTAGCATATTATATGTTTGTATAAGATAGCCTATAAACATAAATATGTTTAGCTAGGAACTAATTAAAATAAATAAGCCGCTTATACTTGCAGTATCCTATATAAGATAAAGAAGCAAGACTAGTACTAAGATTGCTAGGCTAATTGCTTTTGGTGGGGGGGGCGGGCGCCCCGCGGCGGGCC